>SWCG01000668.1_pt1 | contig 141963 bp, 153 predicted proteins | sample 4690071 | NCBI WGS metagenome assembly SWCG01 (sample SAMN10267281, study PRJNA491770) | bioreactor metagenome | isolation source: DHS bioreactor inoculated with subseafloor sediment | place: Japan: off Shimokita Peninsula | collected 2012-10 | reverse complement strand
GGCTCATAACCTGAAGGTCGCAGGTTCAAATCCTGCCCCCGCAACCATCTTTACTTGCGCCCCCGTAGCACCCGCTGCGGGGGTTTTGCTTTGCGTGGAAATCGTAAGGATTCCAGCAAGATCGCCCTGAACGTCGATCTCCACCTTGCCGTCGACCGGGGTTAGCACGATTTGATCCACGAGCGAGCGTAGCGTGTCTGCGGCCTCGATCCGCTTCCCCTCGTCTTCGTCCTGCACGGCGTCGTAAAGCTGTTGGACCCGCTTGCGGTATTGCAGTGCCATACTTGGGTGCAGCAGCGGTGGCGGTTCGTCGGCTTCGGCCAGGAACAGTTCAAGTTCCTTCTTGCGTTTCTCAATCATCACCATCTTCGCGTTGAGCGCGTCAGCCGCCCCACCCTTCAGAATCAGATTGAGTAGCGTCTCAAGTTCCCGATCGATCTTCGCAATCTCCGCCTCAGCCGACGCGACTTCGGCGCGACCTTCCATGCGCAGCCGGTTCATCTCCTGCGTGAAGACTTCACAGAAATGGGCGAAGAGCTCCGGATCGACGAGTTTGGTACGCAGTGCGTTCAGCACGCGCGATTCCAACTCGTCGCGGCGGATGTTGACCCGGTTGTCGCATGTCCCCTTGTTGCGGGCCGTCGCACATCCGATCAGCGTCGCCGAGATCGCGGAATATCCACCGCCACAGCAGGAACATTTGGTCAGTCCCGAGAAGAGGTATTTGGGGCGGCGGCGGGTATTGATCCGGGAGAGATCGGCCTCGCCGTTCTCCTTACGCGCGATCTTGTTCTTCTCCTGCCGCGACTTCACCGCGTTCCAGAGATCGTCATCGAGGATGCGCAGCTCCGGCGTTTCCTGGATGACCCATTCCTCTTCCGGGTTGGGGCGGGCCTGCCGCTTGCCGGTGTTCGGATCCTTGACGAAGCGCTGGCGGTTCCAGACGATCTTGCCGACATACATCTCGTTGTTGAGGATGCCGTTGCCGCGCTTCGGGTTGCCGTTGATCGTGCTGAAACCCCAGTCGCCGCCTGACGGAGCGGGAATGCCTTCGTTGTTCAGGGCGAAAGCGATGGTCTTGGCCGACTTGCCGGCGGCGTAGTCGCGGAAGATGCGGCGGACCACCTCGGCCTGGAACTCGTTGATGGTGCGGTCGCCGCGGATCGGCTCGCCGTTCGCATCGAACTTCTTGACCACATCGTAGCCATAGGCATTGCCGCCACCCGATTTGCCCGCCTCGACGCGGCCACGCTGCCCGCGCCGAGTCTTGTCGGCCAGATCCTTCAGGAACAGCGCATTCATCGTGCCCTTGAGGCCAACATGCAGGTGCGTCACTTCGCCTTCCGACAGGGTGAACATCTTCACGTCGGCATAGGACATGCGCTTGAAAATGCCCGCGATGTCTTCCTGGTCGCGGGAGAGGCGGTCCATCGCCTCGGCTAGGATCAGGTCGAAGCGGCCACCCATGGCATCGGCCATGAGCGCCTGAATGCCCGGCCGGATCAGCGAGGCGCCGGAGATCGCGTGGTCCGAATATTCCTCGACGATATGCCAGCCCTGCTTTTCGGCATGGAGGCGGCACATGCGGAACTGGTCGGCGATGGAAGCGTCGCGTTGATTGTCGGAAGAATAGCGGGCGTAGATCGCGACTTTCAAAACGTGGCTCCCATCCGTATCAGGAGGAGCGCTTCCTCCTTTGCCGTGACATCTTCACTTCCTCTGCATAGCACTCCTGCGCCGCCTGCCTCGCCAGGATGCCGACCAGACGCAGAAGGCGCGGGTCTGGAGCGCCGCGCGGCGTAAACGCCAGCTCCGGCTCGTCCAGCAGCAAGGATTCGAGCAGCGCTTCGCGCTCTCCTCCTGTCATCTTTGCTGTGTTTCCTGGGGCTCGCAAGGTCATAACTTGCAGCATTCGCCCCGGAGGAAGCATAAGCAACGGAAATTGATGGCGAATATTCGGCGACAATTGGCGCGGGTGAGCGCGCTGTAGCGTAGCCCAGCGTGTCCCGGCGAGCCATGGCGTAGCAAAATAACCTATCGGAATCCCTCGCTAGCCCGGTCATCATTGGCCTCGTCGCCCCTCCTCATAAGGTCATTGACTGTTGATGTAATCCTAGCGTATTGTAATTCGCGATACAAGGCACTATGTGCCGACCAAGGAGATTCGCCATGGCCACGACCGCCGAACGCAAGGAATATCCGATCTCGATGCGCCTGCCCGAGGCGGATGTCGCAATGATCGACCGCGCCGCCAGCCTGCGCGGCCGCTCGCGCACCGATTTCGTGCGCGACGCCGCCGTGCGCGCGGCCGAGGAGGTCGTCATGGAGCAGGGGCTGATTCGGATGAGCCCGGAAGGCTTCGCCCAGTTCATGGATGTGCTGGCGCGTCCGGCCGCTCCGGTTCCGGAGATGGTCGAAGTCCTGAAGCGCCCCGCGCCATGGGAGCCCGGTCACAAAGCGAAGCGGTAAGCCCTTGCTCCTTTCGGGTCCCGAACCGCTTACCGCCGCTCACGATGTGTCCGAGTTCACCTGTGGCAAGCCCACGCTTGACCACTGGCTGAAATCACGCGCCCTCTCCAATCAGCAGAAGGGCTTCACCGCCGTCCTCGTCGTTCATGAGGCCGGGCGCGTGGTCGGCTACTACGGCCTTGCGCCTACTGGTGTGGTGCCTTCGGTTCTGCCGCGCTCGATCCGGACAGGCCAGCCGCCCAACCCGGTTCCGTGCATGTTGCTCGGCCAACTCGCGACCGACACAGCATGGGCAGGGTTGGGCATTGGCACCGGCCTTGTGAAACATGCCCTCCAACGCTGCGTTCAGGCCGCTTCGCTGATCGGCGGGCGGGCCTTGTTGGTCAATGCCGTCGACGGGGAGGCGGCCGAGTTCTGGAGGCGGCGCGGCTTCGAACCTTCCAGGGATGACCCCTTGGTGCTGCTCCGCTCGATCAGCGACATCGCGGCGTCGCTCGGTGAGGCTGGAAGTTGAAAGCTTGGCTGGCTTCCAATCGTAGCGATCCGCCCCTTCACCCAGATTGCAGTAGATCAGATCCGCCCATGCAAATTCGTCTTCCCCCATTGCCCACATTCCACTGGCAGATGTTCGTGCTTTCCCTCGCCCTATTTTGGGCGGTCGGCGGCCTGCCGGAACCTGCCAAGGCTCAGCCTCGGCCGCAGATTGCGAAGTGCGTTCCCGGCCAGGCTCGCACCGCCGACGAATATTGCCTCGTCGATGGTGACACGATCTGGATTGACGGGGAAAAGCTGCGCATGGAGGGCTATGACACCCCGGAACCGCAAACTCACATCTGCGGTGGCGAGGCCGAAGTCGCGCTGGCACACCGAGCCAGCGACCGGGTGATCGAGCTGCTGAACTCGCATGACTGGACCGTCGAATATGGGAAGCCGGACAACACCGGCACGCGGACGCTCGTGACGATCAGAATTGGCGGCCGCGACATCGGCGACATTCTGATCGAAGAAATGCTGGCTCGCTCCTGGCCCGACGGCGAAGAATGGTGGTGCAGCCGGTAGGCGCGGCAGTGCGAACCGCGCGTGGAGCGGTGAGGTGAGATGCCAGTTATGCTGACAATGCGCCTTGTTGCTGCGTACGCGCAGTTTCCAACGTCGCAGGTGCAACATCCGGAGGCACGCACGGAACATCAGCCATTCGGCGCGTCACCTCCGAAGTTGATGGCTACGGTAAGAAGCTACATGTTCGTGGTTGCTTTCTTCAGCCATCAGGGCCTGATAACTAATATTTATGATTGAAGACTGGCTGAACATCGAGGAGGCGGAGCACGGCGAAAGAAAGCGCCTCTTTGTGCTTGGCGAGAGAGATGGCGGTAGAGTCGCAGTCCAGGCGGACCTCATGGAGCGTGTCCGCGCTCACTACGACGATCCCCGGCACATTGCCGACGACATTGCCGAGCTGGGATTCCCCGGCGCTGCTGCCATTCTTCGCGAGCGCTTGCCGACCGACGCCAGAACGCGGTCCGGCGAAGTAGGCGAGATAAAGGCTACGGAGTTTGTGGAGCACCAGACTGGATTCCAGATCCCCGTTCGCCGCCTGCGCTACAAGGACGGTCGCGAAATGGCCCTGCGCGGCGATGATTTCCTCGGCATCGAGGAGGTAGATGGACGCCTTGCCTATCTGAAGGGCGAGGCTAAGAGCGGTCAGGCGATGGCCGCAGGTGTGATAAACGCCGCTCGTACCCGGCTCAATGACGATGATGGCCGTCCCACGCCGATCTCCCTACTGTTTGTAGCCGATAGGTTGCTGGAGGGGAGCGAAGAAGACGAGGCGCTAGGTCGCCAAATCCGCAATGCTGTCGGCAGAGGCACGATTCGGGCGCGTGATGTCACGCACGGACTGTTCACGTTAACCGGCAACGACCGGCGCGCCGACCTCGAAGCCGATCTTGCAGGTGCTGGCGGTGACCACGGCCATATCTCGGTGAACCTCCGCATAAACGACCACCAGGAGTTCATCGCCTGGATTTATGAAGAGGCCGAGAACCTTGGAAACGATTGAGGAGCTTCAGGAATTTATCGAAGCGATGGCGCAGCCGACGGTACGCGGTCGGCTTCAAGCACGGGGTGACGCGCGGGCGATCATTAGGAGGGCCGGCCAACTTCCCGAGGGCGCTCCGGCTTTCGCGGTGAGTCTCGACACCGATTTGTCCGAGTATGGATTCTCTTTGCTCCGTGCATCGCTCGCCCTGCGGGAGCGGGGCGAGGGCGACCCAGCAATATGGCGCGAGGGCTTTCTCAAGGCTGGCAATGCCTTCGAGGCCCTTGTCCGCAACGGGTCACCGGAACTCTCCCAGCGTGGCTTCTGGCGTGTGATGGGCGCGGCCTCGTACCATCTCGCGGGGTACGCAGCGATGGCGTTCTCGCTGATGTCTCAGGCCGAAGCAGAAGCGAATCTTGCGCCCGCAGAACGCGTGATCGTACGGCTACTCCTTAGTGATCTCGGGACTCTGCGTGACGAGGCGCGATCCTGGCTGCGCAATCCTGAATACGGCGACGATGCTCTCCAAGCTGCTCTCGAGGTCGGCGATCAGGAGATCGACGACATCTTGTCGATCATGCTGACTACGGCGGTCTTCAGAGCTTTCGCGTTCTTCGAATTCGCGTTGCTCACCGGCGATACCGCTATGCACGACGAAGCGCTATCAATACTCCGGCGCGCTCTGAGAGTGGCCAGCAATGTCGGTGCGGTATCCCATTGGTGGATCATCCGCGTAGCTCGAAATTTAATTGACGATCTCTGGGGCAATAGCCTCCACCATGTGCTGCCTCAAATCGGGCCAGCCGGCACGGATGGTTATGCCGCGCTGCGGGAGATGTTTCTTGCGTCGCTTTATGCGCGCAAGACGGCCGAGGTTGAGCTCTGGCCTTCGCAGATCGGCGCGGCGCGCCGCGCAACCGATTTGACCGACGATCTCGTGGTGGCTCTGCCGACGAGTGCTGGAAAGACCCGCGTCGCGGAAATCTGCACCCTCATGTCGCTCAGTGCAGAGAAGCGGGTGTTGCTCGTGACGCCGCTGCGGGCACTGTCGGCGCAGACCGAACGGTCCTTTCGCAAGACGTTCGGTCCACTCGGATTTTCGGTGTCCTCGCTCTACGGTGCGAGCGGCGCAATGCCGGGAGACCAGGACGCACTGCGCTCGCGCGACATCGTTATTGCGACGCCGGAAAAACTGGACTTCGCGCTAAGAAGCAATCCGCAATTGCTTGATGATATCGGATTGATCGTTCTGGATGAGGGACATCTGATAGGGCCGAGCGAGCGCGAGCTCCGCTACGAAATTCTCGTGCAAAGGCTTCTGCGCCGCGCGGACGCGGTCGACCGGCGTATCGTCTGCCTGTCGGCGATCCTGCCCGATGGCGAACAGCTCGAAGATCTGACGGCGTGGGTGCGTAGCGATGCCGAGGGCGAAGCGGTGAAATCAAGCTGGCGGCCGACCCGCCAGCGTTTCGGAACGCTGGCGTGGGGCGGACATTCGATCTCGATGATGACGGACCGTTCATCCAGAACTTCGTCAAGGAGCAGCCTCCCATCGCTCCGCGTCGAACGCCGTTTCCCAGAGACAATCCCGAGTTGACCATTGCTGCGGCATGGCAGTTTGCCGATGAGGGCAAGCGCACATTGGTATTCTGTACGCAGCGGGATCATGTCGAGAGCTACGCAACGCGCATTGTCGATCTCGCCCGACGTGGCTTCATCGCTCCACTTCTTGCTGACGAAGGCGCAATAGAGAGGGCGAAATCGGTTGGGGCTGAATGGCTAGGTGCAGAGCATCCGGCCGTCCGCTGCCTTGAACTGGGCGTGGCCATTCATCACGCGCGTTTACCTAACCCTTTCCTTCGCGAGGTCGAACGCCTGCTAAACGAAGGCGTTCTAACGGTGACTGTCGCATCGCCGACCCTCGCCCAGGGGCTTAATCTCAACGCAGCGGTCCTGCTTGTGCCGACCCTGTATCGCGCGGGAACTCCCCTCACCGGCGAGGAATTTGCGAACGTCGCGGGGCGCGCCGGACGCGCCTTCGTCGATCTCGAAGGGCTTGTGATCCACGTAATGTTCGAACCGCTGCGTTGGCGCAGGCAGGCATGGCGCGCGCTTGTGAACGCATCAAGGGCCCGGACGCTTGAGAGCGGGCTTATTCAGATCGCCAGCGAAATTCTCAATCGTCTGGCGCGCAGCGGGACGCTAAGCCGAGACGACGCCTTTGAGTATCTCGCCAACAACCGAGATGCCTGGAACATCCATGTCGCGAGGAAGACGACGAGCCTTTCGAGCTTCTGCTAGAGAAACTCGATCACGCGATCCTTGGTCTTGTCGAAGCGCTGGATGCTGATGATGCGGACTTGCCGCGGCTCATCGACGAGTCGCTGAACGGTTCGCTTTGGGCGCGGCAGCTTGCCCGCCGTGGCGATGACCTGCGTGAGCGCCAGCTTGAATTGTTCAGGGCGCGCTCGGGGCTGATCTGGTCGCAGACGAACGCCGATCAAAGGCGCGGTCATTTTGCGATGGGTGTTGGGCTTGAGTCCGGATTGACACTCGACGCGATGGCCGACGAGCTCGCCGTGTTGCTCGACCAGGCCGACGAGGCAGCGTTGCCCGGCGATACCGAGGTGCTCGTCGCATCGCTTACCACGCTTGCGGAGCGCTTACTCGCTATCCGCCCCTTTGTGCCTGACGATCCTCTGCCGGGCAATTGGCGCGAGATCCTGGCCGCGTGGGTTTCCGGAACGCCAGTGCACGAGATCGGGCCGGACAACATGCGCTTCATCGAGGACGTATTTACGTATCGACTCGTCTGGGCGCTGGAGGCACTTCGTACCCGAAGGGTTGCGCTTGGCTGGCAACCCGAGATCATTGCCGGCACAGCCGCTGCCTGTCTCGAGGCCGGGCTGCCGCGCTACACGATGGCGATGCTTGTGCGCGCCGGACTTCCTTCAAGAGCCGCGGCCCTCGCCGCAATTAATGATCAGGATCCGATTTTCATCGATAACGATGGTCTCGTTGTCTGGCTCGAAACCAATGAAGTTGTCGCGATGACAGATTGTCTACGAGCTTCATGACGACCGCTTTGGATTCGGCGCCGTCGCCGGCCACCGGTATCGCGATCCTTCCCGCCGCGCCTGAGGGGCGGCCGAAATCCATCAGATACGCCGCCGGAAGCGTGTTGAACGCCTTGACCACCGGCCATCCGATCCGCTGCTCGACCCAGACGCTTTCCGCCATGCCACCTTCGATGGGAGCGATAAGGCCGTCGCGTTCGCGGGGATAGTAGTTGCCCGTATCCACGACGACCAGCCCTTCCGGCGCGTCGGCGAAGAGATCGGCCGGAAGGTTCGCGACCTCCTTCTCCGGTATCGCGATGACGACGAGGTCCACCTGCCTGACCGCGTCGACGGCCGGAACGGCGGTGGCGCCGGTATCCTCCGCCAGCTTCGACAGGCTGGCGGGGCCTCTGGAATTGCTGATCCGGATGCGATGCCCGAGCGCGGAAAGGCGTCGCGCCAGCGTGCCGCCGATGTTTCCCGCGCCGATGATGCCGATGTTCATGTTTCACCTGTCAGGTCTGTTGGAAATCGACGGTCATCATAGCGCGCTCCCCGCTTGGGAAGCATTGATCGCTCGCAACTATTGTCAACTTGCTGGTCTGCGACGCCCTGCCTGCCGCCGTCCCTGTTGGGAGAAAACGCAGGAAATTGCGCAGCCTCAATGAGGTTGACGGTCAGACGGGCTATCCATCGAAACGATCGGAAAGCACGGCCAAACGGTTCCACGCAAGGACGTGGAAACCTGCGCCATCGTCAACCGAACTCGGCAGTCACGAAAAGGAAATTCTAATGTCAGACCATCAGGCAACGCGCAGAAGCATCGTCTGGAGCAAGCAGAAGCTCGACGAACTCGATACGTTGATCACGGAACTGGATGCCTACGGGAAGAATCTCGAGGGCAAGGCACATGCCGAGGCGGAGAAGGCGCTCGGGCGTATCCGCGCGTCCCGCGATGCATTCAAGGCCTATCTCGGCGAGATTCGGACGCAGTCCGTGGAAACGGCCAAGGGCGAGGCAGCAAAGGCCAGGCGCGCCGCCGCCGATGCCGGGACCGATATCGAGGAGGAATGGGTGGAGGCCGAACTCGCTTTCCAGTCTTTCCTTTCCGCCGCATCGGCGGACGCGAATGCCGCCAGAAAGGCTCTGGCCGCGCGCGCCAGGGCCGAGCGTGACGCGCTGGAGAAATCGCTCGACGAGATCCGTGACGAGACCGCGGCCACGATCGAGGCGGCCCGCAAGGAGTTCGATGCCGCGCTCGACGGCGTCTCGGAAGAAACCGGCAAGGTCGAGACCGAGGCGGGGAAAATTTCCACCGCCGGGGCGGAATCCTGGCAGGCCATCCGGAAAGGATTGAAGGAAGCCCACGCCGTGCATGTGAACACGGCCGGGAAGGTCGCTGCAGCCTTCGCCAGACTGCGCTAGCGAACAGCCGGGAGCCATGCGCGTCGATTGCCGAAGATGCGCGCTCCATCCATCGATAAGAAAGGAACCGAAATGTCTACTCGAAACCCACGTACGGCCCTTGCCCTGCTCATGCTGGCGGGGGTCCTGTGCGCGCCCCAACTGGCCTTTGCTGACCAGACCGCTCCCACGGCTGTTTCGGAACAGGCGCAGGGCGATCCCCGGGGAATCCACAGGGCCATCCGCTGGGCCGAAACCGAACTCGCCGAGATGGACGCCACCATCACCGCATTGGAAGTTGACGCAGCGCGGCTGCGAGGCGAGGCGCGCGTTCGAGCCGATGCGGAACTAGCGAAGCTGCGCGCGACGCGGGACAGCTATCGCGAAAAGCTCGCCGAGGCCGTCGCCAGCGCGGGTGAAAAGACAGAAGGCGAGGTCGAGCGTCTGCGCAACGAACTGACCGACGAGTGGGCTGCCTTCGAAACGCAGGTCGAAGACTACCTTTCCGCCGCCGGTGCCGACTTCGAGGCCGGGAAGGCCGTTTTCGAGGCACGGGTGGAGGCGCAGCGCGCGGCGTTCGAGGCGCGGATCGAGGAGTTGAACCGCTCTGCTGCGAACGCGACCGACGAGGCCAGAGCCGCCATCGAGAAGCGCGTCGCCGCGCTCAACGAGGATCTTCACAAGGGTCGCGACCAGTTTGCGAGGTTGGGCGAGGCGAGCGGCGCGGCGTGGTCACAACTCGTGGAGGGCCTCCGCGAAGCCCGCACGGCCTTCCGCGAGACCTATGAGAGCAACTGAACCGCGCCGGGTCCGGCAAGACGACGCCGTCGAGGACGGGATACGATCCTCGACAGCCGCCGGAGATCCGGTACATCGAAAGAGAGAATCAAGATGAGCATTGAAGGCAAGGTTGCGCTGGTTACCGGTGCCGGCCAGGGCATCGGCCGTGGAATCGCGCTGCGGCTCGCCCGGGATGGAGCCAATGTCGCGGTGGTGGACGTCAATGAGGAAAAGGCCAGCGATGTTGCCCGGGAGATCGAGGCGTTGGGACGCAAGGCGACGACCTTCGTCGCCGACGTCAGCGACCGGGCTGAAGTCTATGCGGCGGTCGCCCATGCGGAAGACGCTCTGGGCGGCTTCGATATCATCGTCAACAATGCCGGCATCGCTCAGGTGAAGCCGCTTTCCGAAGTGGCGCCGGAGGATGTCGACGCCATCTTCGGGATCAACATCGAAGGTGTCCTTTGGGGCATCCAGGCGGCGGCCGCAAAGTTCGTCGAGCGGAAGCAGAAGGGCAAGATCATCAACGCCTGCTCCATCGCCGGCCATGACGGCTTCGAACTGCTCGGCATCTATTCCGCCACCAAGTTTGCGGTGCGCGCGCTCACTCAGGTCGCGGCCAAGGAGTATGCAAGCGCCAGCATCACCGTGAACGCCTACTGTCCCGGCATCGTCGGAACGGACATGTGGGTCACCATAGACAAGCGTATGGCGGAAATAACCGGCGCGCCGGTCGGCGAGACCTACAAGAAATATGTGGAGGGCATCGCGCTCGGCCGCGCGGAGACGCCGGACGACGTTGCCTCGCTCGTGTCGTTTCTGGCCGGGCCCGACTCCGACTACATCACCGGGCAGTCGCTCATCACCGACGGCGGGCTGGTCTATCGCTAGCAGAATGGAATCGAGAATGTCTACCATCGGCTCAAACCCAAGGTTTTATCTTCCTGCCCTCGCGGGCTTTTACGAAAACGTCGCGCAGCCGCTGAGCTGGGTGGTGCTCCGCGTCTTTGTCGGCGGCGCACTGGCCATCGAGGGATGGCCGAAAATCATGGCGCCGCTGGCCCAGACCGGATTTGTCGAGAGCATAGGGTTCTTTCCCGGCTGGTTCTGGTCTCCCCTCTTGGCCGTGTTACAGTTCTTTGGCGGGTTTGCGCTCGCACTCGGCCTGTTCACGCGGCCAGTGGCTCTGGCCAATGGGGCGATGCTCGCCGTCACCTACTGGTTTCATGCGGCCAACCCCTATGGTGATCTCTTTCTGACACAGGCTGGCGTGGAAGCGCTGACCGCCGACGGGCAGGACCTGTTCACGGTTGCCGCCGCTGCACGGTTGGCCGATGGCGGCGCCTTCTTCCTGCATCAGGTGCAGAGCAAGGCTCTCTTCCTCTCCGCCATCTGGACGGTCGCCGTGCTGTTCTTCGCCGGTCATGGCGGGGGACCGCTCTCCATTGACCGGGCGTTGCTGAAGAAAGAGTTCTAGGAAGGGCCACTCGCTCGATCACAGATAGGGCGATCCGAGCCACAGCAGCCTGTCGACAAGGCGGACGGGAAAGGGTCGGGCGCGCAGGTCCTCGACCGTCACCGGCAGTGCGCCGTTCATCGCGGCCCCGATCCGCTCGTCGATCACAGTGGCAAACTGCATGTCGAGCACTTCCATGTCGATCTCGAAGTTGAGCCGCAGCGAACGCGGATCGAGGTTGGAGGAGCCGACGAAGGCCCATATGCCGTCGACCGTCAGCAGCTTGGAGTGGTCGAACGGTCCCTGCGCGCGCCAGACGCGGCAATAGTTCTTCAGCACCTGGTCGAACTGCGCCGTCATCGCCCTGTCCACCAGCGTCAGGTTGTTCTGCGCCGGCACGACGATGTCGATCTCCACGCCTCGTCGTCCGGCGGTCGCCAGCGCGCTGATCAGTTCCCGGTCCGGCAGGAAATAGGGCGACATGATGCGGATGGAGCGATGGGCAACCGAGAAGGCGCCCATCAGCATTTTGTGGTTCGTTTCCAGGCTGGCGTCAGGTCCGGAGGGAACGGCGCGGACGAAGACCGGAGCACCGAGCTGCGCGGAAGGAAGCGGGGCGATTCGCCATGCCTCTTCGTCCAGCGTCTCGTGGGCGGCGAAGCGCCAGTCCTCGGCGGCGACGGAGAAGAGATCAGACACCACCGGACCGGTCACGCGGAAATGCGTGTCGCGCGCGCGATGGTCGCCTGCGAACTCGCTTGTGAAACCCGCGCGTATATTCATCCCGCCGACGAAAGCGACCCGACCGTCCACCACGAGGATCTTCCTGTGCGTGCGCAGATTGGCGTAGGGCAGGCGCAGCCCCGTGATGAGACGACCGTTGAACAGCTCGACCGGCACGCCGCCGCCGCGCAACTCACCGACGATGCTGGGGGTTGTGTATCGCGCGTCGATCAGCACGCGGACGGCGATGCCGCGACCGGCTGCCCGGATCAGGGCCTCGGCCACCCTGAGCCCGATCGCGTCGCGGTCGAAGATATAGGTCTCGAGGATAACGCTACGCCGGGCCTCGTCGATTGCCCGGATCATTTCGGCATAGGCCTCGTCGCCGTCCTTCAGCATGCGGATCGCGTTGCCGGCTTTCATCGCATGCTGCGCCACCCGGTCGCCCAGCGTCTTCACGGCGGCGAATCGCTCGCCGAAGAGGTCCGCGACGAGCGCGCGCGGCACATCGGACTGGGCCTTCCGCGCGGCGCTGCCGGTTCGCATGCGGCCCGAGGCGATCGAGGCGCGGCGGATGCGGTTTATTCCGGCGACCGCGTAGATCAGCGCGCCGAGGACCGGCGAAAGCAGGACGACGCCGACCCATCCGGTGGCGGCGCGCACGTCGTCCTTGGTCATGACCACATGGACGATCGCCGCCGTCGCCATCGTCACGGAAAGGGCGGCGAGGATATGAGGCCAGTAGGCCACAAGGAGTTCCCACATGTGGGGACTATCCCGCGACAGGGAAGCAGGTGCAATCCTGCCCGACGGCCCTATCCCAGCAGGCGCGCGACGAGCGGCGCGGCGAGTACGTTCAGGAGGCCAACGAGCACCATGACCAGCCCGGCGACCGCGCCTTCGGTCTCGCCGAGTTGGTGCGCCCGCGCCGTTCCGGCGCCATGTGCGCCTACGCCGAACAACGCCCCTCGGGCAAGCGCGGACGCGACCGGGATTCTCGCGAGGATCAAATCTCCTATAACCGCGCCGGCGATGCCGGTGACGACCACGAACACCGCCGTGAGATCCGGAACGCCGCCGATCTCTCCCGAGACCTCCATGGCGAACGGCGTGCTGATCGATCGCGGCAGCAGGCTGAGCAGCAGCGTCTGGTCTAATCCGACCAGCCTGGCCAGCGCCCAGCTCGAAACGATGGCGGCAGCGCTGCCCGCAAGCATACCGGCGAGAAGCACGGGCCAGTGCTTGCGAATGAGGGCGCGCTGCTCATAGATCGGGACCGCAAAGGCGACGGTGGCGGGGCCGAGAAGCAACACCAGCCACCGCGTTCCGCTGATGTAGTCGTGATAGGTCGCATGCAGTGAGAGCACCGCAGCGGCGACGAGAACCGGCGTCACGGCCAGCGGCATCAGCCACCAGCGTGGCCATCTGCGGTAGACGCGTTTCGCCAGCAGGTAGAAGCCGATGGTGATCGCCGACCAGATAAGGGCCTGGGCAGCCGGCTCAGCGAAGATCCGGTCGAACTGCGGCACGGTGAAGACTCCAGCGATAGCAGCGGTCGACGGTGAAGGCCGTGACCAGCATGACGGCGGCGGTGCTGAGCAGGATGACGAACAGGATCTTCAGTCCCGTAAGGCCGAGGAATTCCCGATGGTCGAGCACGGCCAGCACCGCCGGCACGAAGAACAGCAGCATGTCGGCAAGGAACCACTCCGCGCCGCGCCGCATGGTAGATGCGCTCAGCCGCCGCGTTGCGAGCAGCAGGAAAAGAACCGCCAGCCCCACCATTGCGCCGGGAAGCGGAAGGCCTGACAGCCGCACCGTCGCCTCGCCCGCCACCCAGAAGGCAAGGATCAGGGCGATCTGGACAATCGTGTTGCGGTGAACGAACCTTGATGATCTGGCACTATGCATCGGACATCTCCTGCGTGGAAATCTATGTCGCGACGCAGTATGATAAAAATGAATTGATCGACTGGTTTCCATTCTGATATGGACTAGTTATGGAATTTCGACCACTCCGCGCTTTCGTCGAAGTCGTCCGTCAAGGCGGCTTCTCCCAGGCCGCCAAGACCGTCTTCGCCACGCAGTCCACGGTCAGCAAGGCGGTGAAGCACCTCGAAGAAGAGATTGGCTTTCCTCTGCTCGACCGGATCGGCCATCGCAGCGTGCTTACCGCGGCGGGCGAGGTCGTCTATCGGCGCGGCGTGAAGCTGCTGGCCGACCGCGACGACCTTCTGGCCGAGCTCGACGAGATTCGTGGCCTCAGGCGCGGTGTTCTCCGGCTCGGCCTGCCGCCGGTCGGCAGCAGCACGCTGTTCGCGCCGCTCTTCGCCCTCTACCGGCAGCGCTATCCGGGCATCGAGGTACGGCTGGTGGAGCATGGCAGCGACCAGTTGGAGGACACGCTGCGGGCCGGCGAGATCGACTTCGCGGGCGCCCTGCTGCCGATGTCCGAGGAGTTTGACCGGCAACCCGTCAAGCAGGAACCGCTGGTGGCGCTGCTGCCTTCCGGCCACGCGCTGGCAACACGCGATGCGGTTCGCCTTGCCGAGTTGAAGGATACCCCCTTCATCATTTTCGAGAGCGGCTTCAGCCTTCATCGCATCATCCTCGACGCAAGCCGGTGGGCGGGGTTCGAGCCCGATGTCGTGGCGCGGAGCAGCCAGATGGATTTCATGGTCGAACTGGTCGCAGCAGGCCTTGGCGTCGCCTTCCTGCCACGGATGATCGGGGAGCAACGCGCAAGGCCCACGGTCCGTCAGGTCCTTCTCGATGAACCCGGCACAGAATGGAGCATGGTCATGGCATGGAGGCGGCACGCCTATTTGTCGCAAGCGGCCAGGGCATGGCTGGACCTCGTGCGCGAGGTCCACGGCGCCGACACGCATCCCAAGCCGGACGGGTAAGCTTCCGCGCTTTACGTCTCGGCGCAGAGCGGAGCGACAACCGCGTCGAGCACTTCCAGCGCATCCTGCGGAGAAAGCCCGATCAGGAAGCCGCGCTTGCCTCCATTGACCACGATGAGCGGCTGCTCCAACGCGGATTCATCGAGCGCCGCCCGAACAGGGCGTCTATGCCCGAAAGGGCTGATCCCGCCGACATGATAGCCCGTCATCTTCTCGGCCTTGTCCGGTTGCATCATTATCGCCGACTTCCCTCCGACCGCTGCTGCGAGGCGCTTCATCGACAGAACGCGGTCCACGGGAACGATCGCGCACATCCCTGTCCCATCCACCTCGGCAAGCAGCGTCTTGAAGACCCGGTCCGCAGGCAAGCCGATCGCCGCGGCCGCATGCATGCCGAGCCTGCCGTCCGCCCCGTCATAGTCGTAGTCGTAGATATAGGTTGTGAAGGCGATGCCTGCCTTTGCAAGCGCCCGGGTCGCCGGGGTTGCGGGATAACGTTCTGAACTCTTCATGTCGATCTTGCCGGTTTGTGAACATCCCGAGACCCGTCCCGCCGCAGGCGGAGTGAAGCGGCCTCGGGCGAAGACATGCCGTAGCAGATTGGCTTTCCGACTTTCACGTGTTGCCCACACTGTTGCCGGACATAAGCAATCGCACCGGATCGCAGGCGAATCCGGTGCACGCTTCGTGTGGAGCCCTCTCGGTCGGGCGCTTCTCAGGCGCGGACAAGAGGCGTGTCGACCAGATGCTCGGCGAGGAACCAGGCCTGAAGCTCGCCGGTGCGGATGACGTTGGAGACGATCAGGTCGTTGGTGCCATCGTCACCCAGCTCCATTGTCCGGGCAGCGGCGTCATGGGCGTCGATCAGGATGAGCTCATGGGCCTCCAGCAGGCGAGACAGCATCGCCGGCACTTCCTCGCAGCCGTCTGGTGCGCGGGGAACCCGGGTGATCTCCGCTACGTGCCGCGGGTCTCCCACGGCCACGCCACCCAGCGTCTGGATGCGTTCCGCGATCATATCGATCAGTTCGAGCTGCTCGCCGTCATGTTTGTCCAGAAGCAGGTGGAGCTGATAGAAAGTCTGGCCGCGCATCAGCCAGTGGTGCTTCTTGTAGAAGGCGTGAAGAATCTGCGTGTCCGCCAGGATCTGGTTGAGGCGTTCGCACGAATAAAGCCGTGCGTCGTAGGACAGGCCGATCGGGAACTGTCTTACCGTGCCGAATTCCTGGATGGTTTTTCCCCTTTGGTGCAGCCATGGCTGGCTGTGCAGGGCGACAGGTGCCGGAGGTTGCTTCTTCTGGGTCTGGGACTTGCTCATCGTTCGGGTCTCCTTTCGAGTGAGCCGCCTGGCGACGGACGATCCATCCTGGCGCAAAGGTACACCGCCGCACCCGTCTCTGCGTGTCAGGTTCGGCGGTCTGTCTGACGTTGAAGATAGTCCGATAAGATGCCCGCGTCCAATATCGTGGCGTACCGTTTTCGATAGGCGGAACGAATAGCTCTCGCGATAGCCTCGCCCTATCGAAATCGCAGCCGCATCATATTGGACTTGAAGAATATGGCTCCGCATCTTTGAAACAGGCCGGTCGAAAGGGAACCGGGCCAGTTGGAGACTCGCGAAAGGCAGCCCATGCGCATCGCATTCATCGGGTCCTCGCGCCCCGAGGCAGAAAAGGCGCTTGGAGTCTTGATAGAAAGATACGGGCAGAGCGATCCGGCGGAAGCGGACTATGTCGTCGCCGTCGGTGGGGACGGCACCACGTTGCGTGCTCTGCACGCCGGGCTTGGGGCGAAGCGCAGGCCGGTTTTCGCCATGCGGTAGCAAGGCTCGCTGGGCTTTCTCGCCAATCCATTCCAGCTGGACGATCTCGAGCCGCGGCTGGAACGCGCCGTGCGCTACAGCTTCCACCCGCTGCGCGTGCGCAGTGAGGATATTGCGGGGGCGCACCAAATCCTTCTCGCCATCAATGACGTCTCGCTGATGCGGCAGACGCGACGGGCGGCGAAGTTGCTGGTGGAGATCGACGGCACGCGATGCGGGACGGTCTTCGTCGGCGACGGCGTTCTGGTCGCAACCCCGCTCGGCAGCACCGCCTACAACCGGTCCGCCGGAGGCCCGCTCCTGCCGCTGCAATCGAGCCTGCTGGCGGTCACGGGCATCGCACCCTACGGGGGACGTTCCTGGTCGCACATCGCCATGGACGATACCAGCGTGGTCGATCTGGAGGTGGTGACACCCGCGCATCGGCCCGTGCGTCTCGAAAATGATGTCCAGACGCTCCACGACATCGCTCGCGCGCAGATTTCCGTGGCGCGCGATGTCATCTGCACACTGCTTTTCGACGAAAATCCCCTTCTTCGCTCGCGCTCATTTCCGCAATCGGAAAGATCGCAGGGGACGGTAGGCAGCCGCCCGTCGCTCACGCTGGATGCGCGTTGATGTCTTCATTGACGGAACTGCTTGTCGACCCTTCGGCATGGGCCGCGCTCGTCGGCCTCGTGGCAATGGAGATCGCGCTCGGGATCGATAATCTCGTCTTCCTGTCGCTGCTCACCAACCGTTTGCCCGAGGATCAGCGGCTGCGCGCGCAGCGGATCGGGCTGGCGCTCGCGCTCGTCATCCGGCTTATCGGCCTTGCGGGGATCGCCGTCATGGTCCGGCTGATGACGCCAGTCCTGACGCTGTTCGGGCACGGCTTTTCCTGGCGCGACCTGATCCTTCTCGCCGGCGGCCTGTTCCTGATATGGAAGTCCACGACAGAGATACGCAAGAGGATCGATCCCGACGCGCAGACGCCGTCGTCGCCTTCAACGGGGAAGTCGAGCTTCATGGTGGTGGTCATCGAGATTCCGATGTTCGACGTCGTCTTTTCCGTCGACAGCATCATCACCGCGGTCGGCATGACGGAGCATCTGCCGATCATGATGGCCGCGGTCATCATCGCCATGGCGGTGATGATGCTGGCCGCGTCCCCCGTTTCGTCGTTCCTTCAAAAGTATCCGAGCCTGACCATCCTCGCGCTCGGCTTTCTGCTGCTGATCGGCGTCACTCTGGTTGCGGAAGCGTTCGGCACCCACTTGCCGAGAGGATACATCTACAGCGCAATGGCCTTTTCCTCTCTCATCGTCGCTCTCGACCTGCTGTCTCGTCGCGCACAACGCCTGCGGGATGCGCGCGACGGGAAGGATGTTGCGTGAAGCTTGTGGCTAGCGCCGCAGCGCGAGGCCGAAAGCGAGAACCGATGCTCCCTGGACCAGCAGGTCAATGGCCAGCACCATGCCGAGGACGAGCAGGCTGTTGAGCGGCCATCCCACAAGCACGAGGACGCCCGCGAGAACCGTCACGCCGCCGCCGGCGACGATCCAGCCCCAGCCGCTGTCCGAGCGCGCCTGAAAGCCGAGGACGATGCGCAGGACCCCGGTCAGGACCAGCGCGAGGGCCAGAACCAGCGTCAGCATCGTCGAGGCCAGAAGCGGATTGACGAAGACCGCGACACCGGCCGCTCCGTAGACGAGGCCGCCAAGCAGCCAGTAGAGGCGATCCCACCCCTGCGAACGGAAGAGCTGGACGATCTGGGCGATACCGCCCGCCAGCATGAGAATGCCGACATAGTAGACGGAGGCGACGGTCGCCAGCAGGAGATGGGCGGCCGCGACGATGCCCAGAACCAGCAAGCCGATACCGAGTGCGATGAGCCATCCCCGGCTTGGCTCCAGTTCACTAGAAGCGGTTTGTTCGGAAATATTGATCGTTGTCATGATGGAATTCCTTGCGTTGACTTGAAGCTTGCCAACCGCGGTAAACGTGGACTGCGGGGCAGTGCTTTCAGTCTGCGCTCGGGGCGGCCTGCGGGTCCAATATGGCGTGAAGCCGATTTCGATAGGGAAAAGCTCTGCCAACGGCCCGTTTTCAGCGAGTCACCGACCGTCTTCAAAGCCGGTCAGAACGGCATAGAGCGTCTCTGCGTCACGTGCGCCGTCATAGCGTTCGCCGTTGATGAAAAGACTGGGCGTGCCATTCACACCACTGCGCACTCCGCTGAGAAAGTCCTGCTGTATGCGTTGGGCGAAACGTCCGGCTAGTGCGGCTGCTATGTCGTCGCGGTCGAGGCCGATCTGTTCGCCGTAGGCATAAAGGCTTTCATCGGCGAGCGCCTCCTGGTTCTCGAACAGGAGGTCATGCATCGGCCAGAACCGGCCTGCCGCTGCGGCGGCTTCTGCGAGTTCGGCGGCATGCACGGCATGGGGATGCGCTTCGCCCATCGGAAAGTTCCGGAAGACGAAGCACAGGCGGTCGCCAAGCGCATTCTGGACGGAGCGGATGGCCGGATAGGCCTCTCCGCAATAGCCGCATTCGTAATCGCCGTATTCGACAAGCGTGATGGGCGCGTCGAGTGGACCGCGGCGATGATCATCCCGGCCGACAGGCGGTCTCAAGCTCATGGCTTCGAAGCTCCTTGTGACGGGCGAAGCTTCTCCAGGGCATCGAGAATGCCGTCCGCGCCGGGATTGATCCCCATCGGCGAGACATAGCTCCACCGGATCAGGCCATCCTTGTCGATGACGAACAACGCGCGTTCGCTGGTGCCTTCCTCGTTTCGATAGACTCCACAGCTGCGCGCCACGGCGCCCTTCGGCTCGAAATCCGAAAGCAGCGGGAAATGCAGCTTGCGATGTTCCGCGAACGCGGCGTGGCACCATACCCCGTCGACGGAGACGCCCATGAGTTCGGCGTTGAACTTGGAGAACTCGGGCAGGATCTCGTTGTAGAGGCCCATCTGGTCGCTGCAGACCGGACTCCAATCGGCAGGATAGAAAGCGAGGATCACCGGCCGGCCGCGCAGATCGCTCAACGCGACCGATTGATCCGGTGTTGAGTGAAGCTTGAAATCCGGCGCAGTGTCGCCGGGGGAAAGCGGGCCCCCGGATCTGGTTGCTTTATTTGAGACAGGTTCGGACATGGCATGACCATCACACGTGAAGTCGGCGATCTGACGTGATTCTCAATCACAAGCCGCCGCTTCACAAAGATTGAGGGGGCCATCTGCGAAGTCCAATATCTGGTCGGCAAGAAGTCGATAGGCAAATCCAATCGCGGCGGCGCGGCCGACCACCAACGGTTGAAAATCAGTGTCTTTGCTGCGGGTTGAGGTTCCCGGATGCGCCGGCACAGCTGGTTTTTTGCGTCCTATCAATGCGCGGCGGCGATGCTCAGGCTAGTCATTCCTTGTCCCGAAGCCGCATGCCATTGGCGTTGAACGACCTTCGATCTCATTCTCGCGGTGGCCTTGCTTTCGACGACAGCCAAGTCGCTGGATCCCGGAAGCCCGGGATATCTGCGAACCGGCCATCGTGAAGAGGCCGGCCCTCACGGAATGGAGCAGATCATGTTTCAGCAATCACTGGAAAGCATGCGCAGGATTGGCAGTGTTCCCGCTCGATACGGCAACTTTATCGGCGGCCGGTTCACGGACCCCGTGAAGGGTCTCTGTTTCTCTGATCACAGTCCGGTCAATGGGCAGAAGATCGCCGAATTCGCCAAATCCACCGTCGAGGACATCGAAAGCGCACTCGACGCCGCTTACAGGGCGAAGGATGCGTGGGCTCGTGTCTCGCCGCAGGAGCGGGCAAAGATCCTCAACAGGGTAGCCGACCGGCTGGAGGAAAACCTCGAACTGCTGGCGATCGCCGAGACCATAGACAACGGCAAACCGATCCGCGAGACGCGCGGCGCCGACATGCCCCTCGCCATCGATCACTTCCGCTATTTCGCGGGCTGCGTCCGGGCAGAGGAAGGCACCATCTCGATCATCGACGACAAGACCGTCGCCTATCACTTCCGCGAGCCGCTCGGCGTGGTCGGGCAGATCATCCCGTGGAACTTTCCGCTACTCATGGCTGCCTGGAAGATCGCACCGGCGCTCGCCACGGGCAATTGCATCGTGATCAAGCCTGCTTCGGACACCCCGTTGACGCTGATGATGCTGGCCGAGCTGACCGCCGACATCATTCCCGCAGGCGTCCTCAATGTCGTGACGGGACCGGGCAGCGTGGTGGGCAAGGCGATCGCCGCCAATCCCCGCATTGCGAAGGTTTCCTTCACCGGCGAGACCAGCACTGGCAAGCAGATCATGCACTATGCGGCCGAACACCTCATCCCCCAGACGATGGAGTTGGGCGGCAAGTCGCCGAACATCTTCCTGTCCGACGTGATGGCGGAAGACGATTCCTATCTCGACAAGGCGATCGAGGGTTTTGCGCTCTTTGCTTTCAACAAGGGCGAAGTGTGCACGTGTCCGTCCCGCGCGCTCGTGCAGGCGTCGATCTTCGACAGGTTCATGGAAAGGGCCATCAAGCGGGTGGACGCCATCAAGGTCGGCGATCCGCTCGAACCTGCAACCCAGATGGGTCCGCAGGCTTCATCGAACCAACTTGAAAAGATACTCAGCTATATCGAGATCGGCAGGCAGGAAGGCGCGAGATGCGTCACCGGCGGCGAGCGAGCCTTGCCCGGCGGCGAACTCGATGACGGCTATTTTGTCCAGCCGACGGTTTTCATCGGCGACAACAAGATGCGTATCTTCCAAGAGGAGATTTTCGGGCCAGTGCTTTCCGTCACGCCTTTCAAGACGATCGAGGACGCCATCGAAATAGCCAACGACACAGCTTATGGCCTGGGCGGCGGCGTCTGGTCGCGCAATGGCAACCGTTCCTACGAGCTTGGCCGTGCGATCCGGGCCGGCCGCGTCTGGACCAATTGCTACCACGTCTATCCGGCACACGCCGCCTTCGGCGGCTACAAGGCATCCGGCTTCGGCCGGGAGAACCACAAGATGATGCTCGACCATTATCAGGAGAGCAAGAACCTCCTTGTCAGCTACGACGAGAACCCTCGTGGCTTGTTTTGAAGCAGCAGATGGCCGACGCTGGCGAAAAACAGCCGGTTCGGATCACGCTAAAACTTCTCTCAATTGTGGGCGGATCGTTCGTTTGGCTCCCCTGTGTCTGTTTCGCCTTCATCGGTTGCCTCCATTCGCTTCCGTTCGGCGTTTCGCCGCTCTGGCCTGTTGCGGCCGGAAACATGCGTGCGTAGCAACCGATCACGCCCGCGATGGCCCCCGATGCGCCAAGCGCGGGAACGACTGAGTGGGGGTTCGCCAGCGCGTGAGCCAGTCCGGCCGCCACACCACAGAACAGATAGAACAGCGTGAATCTACTCGGTCCGAGCCGATCTTCGACGGCGGGGCCGAAGATCCAGAGCGTCCACATGTTCAAGATGAGGTGCAGCCAGCCCCCGTGCAGGAAGATGTTGGTCAGGAACGGGGTCCAGTCGGACGGGGCGACGAGGCTTAGTTCCCCGAAGAAGCGCGAGGGCACCAGCGCGAACTCGAACAGGAACCGGTCCAGCACGCGCGGCGGCAGGCTGATCTGATAGAGGAACGCGAGGACGTTCATGCCGATGACCGCCCATACGATGACGGGCGGGTAACGGCGCGCGACGCTGTCATGGTAGGGAAACAAGCGGCAAATCCTCCCTCGCGCTGGCCATTCCGTTCATTATTTTTTCCCGGCGATCGTCACGCCCGTCCAGGCTGGGGGATCGGAGGCCGGGAAGGATTCAAGACTGGCTTCGATAACCGGATCGAATTCCGCCTGGTCTTGCGACGACAGGTCCACCGAGCCTTCCTGATCGACTGCGCGCCGGAGTCGGTGGTCCGTGCGACCCCGATCCAGGCGGCACGGTATGCGAAAGGCGTTCGGGGCGTCGGCGCCCTTGTAGAGGCGATGCCGCTCCTCTCCCCGCCAGCGGTCAGGCGCATGCCGGTGAGCCACGTCCTCACGCACGAAATAGCGCCAGTCCTGCCGCTCCGCGAATTCCACGGCGCTTTCGCGGTCGGGAAATTTCAGCTGGATCGAACGGTAGGGATCGTTGCTGGAGGTATATCCCATCAGCGGCTCAAGCTGCAGGGGCCGAGACGGCTCGAATTCCAGTATCCAGTAGTTGGGCCGCGGCGCCGACGTCATCGCGGAACGAGCCGGCCGGTAAATGATCGCGGTCGGAACGTCCCAAGACCTCATGGTGGTCCCGGGTATCGTCGGCGGAAAGGGTGGACGATTGTGTCCGCGCATCATGGTGCTTCCCCTCGGTTGTCCCCCAGAAAAGCGCGTTCCAGCCGAGCGCGATCCCGCAGGGGCTGTGGAATTCGCAACCTTCTCTGATGAGCACTCTCAAAAAGCGCATGAGCGGTATCGGAAGACTGACCTGAGTCACGCAGTTTATCGCGAAGATAATCGCGCGCCGACTGGACGATCCGGGTCACGTCGTCTTCGGGAATGCCGAGAACGGAGGAGGCTGTTTCAAGCGGGGTCTCGTTCAGATCGACAAGAAACAGAACCCGGCGCCAAAGTGCCGGCAGACCGGCGATCGCCCGGTGAAAGGCCAGCGCCTCCTGCCGTTTCGCGACCGCCGCTTCGGGGTCGTCCCCACCTTCGTCGGCGACGAGTTCCTCGAGCAGCAGCACGTCGTCGGGCTGGTAGAACTCGAACATCTCCTCATCAGCCTCGGTAGGCTCTCCGCCAGGCGCCTCGGGCGCTTCGTAGATCGAGGCGGCATCCTCGGGCACCGCGCGGCGCGCAGCCTGCGCCTCGGCCTCGACGGTCGCGAAGGCCAGCTGCGTCAGCCAGTCCCGGACGGAGAATTCGGTCGGCCGCCGCTCGAAGCGGTTGAGCCCGTTGAGGATCGTCGCATCGACGATATCGCCAACGCTCAGGTAGCCAGCCGGCACAGACCCGCTACACTCGAGATAGGTCAACTCGCGCCTGACGGTATCGTAGACCGTATCGAGATGATCCTCGATCAGGTCGAAGAAGAGTTGGCGCCGGTCCGCTTCCGCCGCATCCCGCGCGGACGGCAGCGGGGCGCCGATCCGGCGCCGGCGGGCGGGACGTTTGTATTCAGACTCGTGCTTGAGGCGCGCCACATGCCGGTCAACCCGCTGGCGCAGGTCGGCAAAGGCCTTGCGCAGGACAGGCTCGATCACGAACCCCTCTTCCTGTGCCGCGATCACGCCCGAGGGCAGTTGCAGGCGCAGGCTGACCTGGATGCGCGTCTTGCCGCTCGTCTGGGAGGCGACGACTTCGAGCCGGACGAAATCCTCGCGGAAGCGTACAAGATGCGGTTCAAGTTGCCGCACCTCTTCCTCGATGACCTCAGGCGCGCGCTGTTGGCCGTGCCGGTCGAGATTGCGAAATGCTCTGATGACTTCCATGCCGTATGACCTTGCTTGTCGCTTTTTGACGAAATGAGCCGGCGCGACCGTCATCGCGCCGGCCAGTCCTTCACGACGTCATCCGGTAGACTTATCGCCCTTGGACTGCTCCTTGTCATTGGCGTCGACTGGGACATCGGGCGTCGGAGCGTCCGCCTTGTTTTCGGCAACTGCGCTGGACTCGCCGATCCCGGCCTGGGCCGGATCGTCCGGGCTGTCGTCACCGGTGTACCTTGCGATCTTTTCGAACACGACCTTCTGTTCGTCCGCTGACCAGGCGACGCGGACCTTGTCGCCATCCTCGATCCGCCCCGAGAGCAGTTCGCGAGCCAACTCGGTCTCCAGCTCCGACCGGATCAGCCGGCGCAGCTCGCGGGCACCGAATTCGGGACGGAAGCCGACCGCGCCGAAGTGATCCACGACGCTCACATCGAGTTCGAGTTCGACGCCCTGGGTAAGGGCGGTCCGCTTCACCCGGTTGAGCTGCAACTCGACGATCTGGCGGATCTCCGACTGATTCAGCGAATGGAAGACGATGATCTCGTCGATCCGGTTGATGAACTCTGGCCGGAAATGACCGCGCAACACCTCCATCAGTTCGGATTTCTGCTTGGCCTCGTCGAACTCCCTGGTGCCGCGTTTCTTGAGGTTGCGCTGAATGATATCCGAACCGAGGTTCGAGGTCGCGATGATGATGGTGTTGGTGAAGTCCACCACGCGGCCCTTGCCGTCGGTCAAGCGGCCGTCGTCGAATACCTGCAACAGGATGTTGTACACATCCGGGTGTGCCTTCTCGATCTCGTCGAGCAGCACCACCGAATAGGGCCGGCGGCGGACCTTTTCGGTCAGCTGGCCCCCCTCGTCATAGCCGACATAGCCCGGAGGCGCGCCGACGAGCCGTGCCACCGCGTGACGCTCTCCATATTCCGACATGTCGATACGGATCATCGCGTCCTGATCGCCGAAGATCACCTCGGCGAGCGTCTTGGCCAGTTCCGTCTTGCCAACCCCGGTCGGCCCGAGGAACAGGAAGGTCGCGGTCGGACCGGAACCTTCGCGCAGACCCGCACGCGCCAGGCGCACCGCATCGGCCACGGCGCGGATCGCTTCTTCCTGGCCGATGACGCGCTCGTGCAGCTTCTCCTCGAGCTTCAGGAGCTTGTCCTTCTCCTCGGCGGTCAGCTCCGTGACCGGAACACCGGTGATCTTGGAGACGATCTGCGCGACATGATCGGCGCGCACCTCGGCGGTCGCCGAAGCCTGGTCGCGTTTCCAGATCTCCAGAAGCTCGTCAAGCTCCTTCTGCTTCTGCTCCAGTTCCTTCTTCAGTTCCGCTGCCCGGTCGAATTGCTTGCGGGCTGCGGCATAGTCCTGCTCGCGCTTGATCTGCGCGGCTTCGGCCTCCAGCTCCTGGACGTCCACAGGGCGCGCTGTGGCGCTGATCTTCACCCGTGCGGCTGCCTGATCGATCAGGTCGATCGCCTTGTCGGGCATGAAGCGGCCAGTGATGTAGCGATCAGAAAGCTCGGCCGCCGCGACGATGGCCTCGTCGGTGATCGTCACCTTGTGGTGCGCCTCCAGCGTATCGCGCAGGCCGCGCAGGATCATGATGACCTGAGCTACCGTGGGTTCCTCGACATAAACCGGCTGGAACCGTCGCTCGAGCGCCGCGTCCTTCTCGATGTATTTCTGGTACTCGTTGAGCGTCGTCGCACCGATCAGGTTCAGCTCGCCCCGCGCCAGCGCCGGCTTGAAGGTGTTGGCGATGTCGAGACCACCTTCGCCACCGCCCTGGCCGGCGCCGACGATGGTGTGGATCTCGTCGATGAACAGGATCAGGCTGTCCTTCTCCTCGGTGATCTCCTTGAGGATCTTCTGGACTCGTTCCTCGAACTCGCCGCGATACTTCGACCCGGCCACCATCGAGTTGATGTTGAGCTCGACCAGCCGCTTGTCGCGCAGCGCCTCGGGCACTTCGCCCGCGACGATCCGTTGTGCAAGTCCCTCGACGATGGCGGTCTTGCCCACGCCGGGCTCGCCGATCAGCACCGGGTTGTTCTTTTTCCGGCGGGCCAGCACTTCGATCGTCGTCTCGATCTCGCGGGCGCGGCCGATGACGGGGTCGAGCTTGCCCTCGCGGGCGAGCTTCGTCAGGTCACGACTGAACTGGTCGAGATCGGGTGTGCTGGAAGGCGCCCCCACGCGGCCTTCCTCCGCTCCCTTGCCCACGACTTTGGTCACCTGTTGGCGAAGCGCCTGCGGCGTCAATCCGTATTTGCGCAGGATCGACGCGGCCAAGCCTTCACCTTCCTCGGCAAGGCCGATCAGCAGGTGCTCGGGACCGACATAGGAATGGCCGAGTTCGTTCGAGGCGATGAAGGCCCGGTTCAGCGCGTCCTTCAGGCGAGGACTGACGCCGATTTCGCCCTCTGTCTTGGCCTCTCCACGCTTCGCTTCCTTCTCGATCTGGCGCCGCAGATCGTCCACATCGACCTTGAACTGTTCCAGGATCGTCTTGACGACGTCAGACGAGGTCAATGCCAGAAGCAGATGTTCGGTGTCGACCTCGCGGCGCCCGAATTCCCCGGCCTTCTGTGCGGCATCCTGCAGCAGCTTGTTGGCCTGTTCGCTCAGCCGGTCGGCGATGGTGCGTCCGCCGCCGCGCCGCGATCCACGCCGCGGCGCGCCCTCGCCGGAAGTGGCGTCAACGACAGCGTCATCACCGTCACCCATGGAGCCGAGCGTGCCGCCTCGCAGCGGACTGTCACCAAAGAGGCTGCCGAAACCGCTCTCGCCGAAGAATTCGTCAAGAAGGGAACGCCGTCCAAACAGGGACTCCAGCGGCGAGGCGCTGCGACCCGACCGGCGCGCCATTTCGCGGTAGTGCTGATCGCACAGCTCTATGTTCTGAACCCTGCCGTTCACCGAGGCGCGCACGCGCGCCGTCGCCGGGCGACCGCAAATATCGCAAGCTCCGTTTGCCATTCGTCTTCTCCGTTTCTCTATCCAGTCAGGGTTGTTCGCAGATCATCTGCGCCAGTGACAGTGTCACGCAGCGACCGCTTCCGTTCTCTTCACCTTGGACCCAATTGCCACAAGATCGGGCTCGTCCAGTGTCTCTCGTTGCAGGAGATCCTGCGCCGATTGCTCGAGAAGATCCAGATTGGTTTCAAGAAGGGTGAGGGTGCGCTTGAACACGCCATCCACGATGTCGCGCACCTTTAGGTCCATTCGCTCGGCCGTGGCCTCGCTGTAGCGGCGGTTGAGCCAGGACGCCTGATCGCCGGTGCCGAGAAAGCCGGGCCGATCGGTGTCGTAGCTGACATGCCCGAGGTCTTCGTCCATCCCGTACCGCGCGACCATGGCGCGGGCGATGTCGGTCGCCTTGACCAGATCGTCCGCCGCCCCAGTCGAGACATGATCGTAGATGATCTTCTCTGCCGCGCGCCCGCCAAGCAGGACTGCGATCTTGTTCTCGAGTTCCTCCCGCGTCATCAGGAAGCGGTCCTCGGTCGGGCGCTGGATGGTGTAGCCGAGCGCGCCAATCCCGCGCGGGATGATCGAGACCTTGTGCACCGGGTCCACCCCCGGCAGAGCCATCGCCACCAGCGCGTGCCCCATCTCGTGGTGCGCCACGATCTCGCGTTCGCGCGGATTGAGCACGCGGTTCTTCTTTTCCAACCCCGCGATGATGCGCTCGACGGCATTGTTGAAGTCGTCCATCGTCACCGCATCAGCCTTGCGGCGCGTGGCGAGCAATGCTGCCTCGTTGACGAGATTGGCGAGGTCCGCCCCGGAAAAGCCGGGAGTAAGCGCTGCGACCTTCTCGGCATCGACGTCCGGGGCGAGCTTCACCTTTTTCATGTGAACGCCGAGAATCTGCACACGTCCCTTCTTATCCGGCCGATCCACCAGCACCTGCCGGTCGAAGCGTCCCGCACGCAGCAGCGCGGGGTCGAGGATCTCTGGTCGGTTGGTGGCGGCCAGGAGCACGATGCCCACCGAAGGGTCGAAGCCGTCGAGCTCGGTCAGAAGCTGGTTCAGCGTCTGCTCACGCTCATCGTGGCCGCCAGCGATCTGGCCGGAGGAGCGCGCCCGCCCGAGAGCGTCGAGTTCGTCGATGAAGATGATCGCCGGCGCGGATTTCCGAGCCTGCTCGAAGAGGTCGCGCACCCGCGCGGCACCGACGCCCACGAACATCTCGACGAACTCGGAGCCCGAGATCGAAAAGAAGGTCACGCCGGCCTCGCCTGCCACTGCGCGCGCTAGAAGCGTCTTGCCGGTGCCCGGCGGCCCGACAAGCAATATGCCTTTGGGGATATGTGCGCCCAGCTTTCCGTATTCGGCGGGGTTCCTGAGGAACTCTACGACCTCCTCGAGCTCGGCCTTGGCCTCGTCCACACCGGCCACGTCGGCGAAGCTGACGCCGGTTTCTTTTTCCATGTAAACCTTGGCCTTGCTGCGGCCGACCTGCATGAACCCGCCGAAACCCTGTTTGTCGGCGAACTTACGGAACAGCAGCATCCAGATTCCGAAGAAGACAAGCGCTGGCGCCACCCAGGAAATCAGCGTGCCGAGAAAGGTGTTCTGAGGAACGCCCGTGATCTCGACGCCGGAGCGGTCGATCCGCTGCAGGATCGCGGGATCCACGACCGTGGTGACGAACTGGCTCTTGCCGTCGACGGGGTCGGTGAAGGTGCCGGTGATGGTGTCCGCGCCGACCGCGACGGACGCGATCCTGCCATCCTCGAGATAGCTCTCGAACTGGCTGTAGCTGATCGGTGCGACGGATTGCCAGCCGGCGATCAGGTTCTGGATGAAAAGCACGGCTATGAAAGCCGCCACCCAGTACCAGATGTTATATTCGGTCTTCCTTTCCATGCCGCTTGTCCCTTTCACTGGCGCCCGAGCCGCGCCCTGATCCGCTCGAGCAGCGCCAGCAGGATGCGCCTTTCGTCTGCCGACAGATCCTGCAGGATTTCATGTTCGAGCGCCGATTGCCGCGGCGCGAGTTCCTCCAGCATCGCCCGGGCCTTCGACGTTGCGGTGACGATCTGCGACCGCCTGTCGTCGAGCGAGGGCGACCGCTCGACCCAGCCGCCCCGGACCATGCGATCGACGAGCTGGCCCGCAGTGGCCGGGCCGACCTCAAGTCGGTCGGCCAGATCGCTGATGGTCAGCCCGGGCGCATCCTCGACATGCGCCGCCGCCATCCAGGACAGGCGGGTCAGGCCGCTGTCGCGGATGCCTTGGTCGATCCGCTGCTGGATGAGCTGCGCGACCCGGTGGATCGTCGTCCCGATCAGCGCGATGTCCGAAGAGATCATAGGTATCCTTCCTCTGGTTGCATGAGACATAGGATAGACCGCACTCCATCCAAAGCGCAATGCACGCATCATATATGCTTGCATAATAAATGGAACCGCCTATCTTGATGGGCGGTCTCCGAACCCACATCCGGCCGGCACCGTTGCCCGGTCCCTCCATGCCGACGGTTCGGGGGCATCGATCAGCAACAGGAGGCCAGTAATGCTCTACCCGACATATCTGCGCCGCAGCGATCCCTTTGCGCTGATGCGCTCCATGATGCGCGATCTCGACCGCGGTTTCTGGCCGCCGGCCCGCGCGGCGTTCCCGGCGGTGAATGTCTGGCAAGGCCCTGAGGCCGTTGCCATCGCCGCTGAACTTCCCGGCATCGAACCGGGCGACATTGAGATTTCGGTTAAGGACAACGTCCTGACGCTTTCGGGCGAACGCAAGGCGCCCGAGGTTCCCGACGGTGCGCGCTGGCACCGCAACGAACGCGGTTTCGGCAGGTTTTCCCGCACAATCCGCCTGCCGTTCGCGGCCTCGGATGACAAGGTCGAGGCGAGGATGACGAACGGCGTATTGCGGATCGTCATCTCCCGGCCCGAGGAAGAAAAGCCGAAGAAAATCGAGATCAAGGCAGCCTGAGAGGAGCTGGAACGATGAGCACCGACATCACGCAAGCCGCCGAAAAGACGCCGACCGACTCGCCCGAGACCACCGGCGGCGGACGCATCTACCGCCCGTTGACCGATATCGTCGAGACCGATCAGGGTGTCTCCATGATGCTTGAAATGCCTGGGGTCGCCGCCGATGCGGTCGAGATCACGCTCGAAAATCGTGTGTTGACGATCCGCGGCAAAGTTGACCCGGTGCGGCCGGAAAACCTCGAACTTGCCTATGCCGAATATGGCGAGGGCGATTTCGAGCGTGCCTTCACGCTTTCCGAGGACTTCGACCCCAACAGGATCGAAGCCGAGATGCGTGGAGGTGTCCTCACCCTGACGCTCCCCCGAGCCCCTGAAGCGCAGCCGAAAAAGATCGCCGTCAAGGGCGCCTGAAAACCGAAGGAGACACCATCATGCAGATCAAGGACCTGATCCCCTGGGCGCGCAAGGACGGCGCGCCAGACGCCAAGAGCAGCGAAGACAACCCGATGGCGACGCTCCAGCGCGAAATGAACCATGTGTTCGAGAACTTCTGGAACCGGGTCGGTCAGTTCGAATGGCCCTGGGGCAGCGGCGAAGCCAAATCCGACATGGTTGAGACCGACAAGGCGATCGAAGTGTCGATCGAGCTGCCGGGCATGGAGATGAAGGACATCGAGGTGACGGTCAACGATGACATGTTGACTGTGAAGGGGGAGAAGAAGATCGAGCGCCAGGAGGAGAAGAAGGGATACTATCTCTCCGAGCGCAGCTACGGCGCGATCTACCGGACAATTCCGCTCCCTCCCGGTGTGGATGGCGAAAAGGCGCAAGCATCCTTCAAGAACGGGGTTCTGACGATCAAGCTGCCCCAGACTCCCGAGGCGCAGGCCAAGGTCAAGCGCATTGAGGTCAAGAACGGCTGATTTGCCACATTGGGTGTCGCCGGTTTGCGGCGTCCCCTCCGCTCCGTGCGATATCGCACCGTCTGGCGAAGCCCCGGGGAGCTTGTCTCTCCGGGGCGGCTTTCGAGGGGCAATCATGAAAGACTTGCAACGATCCGGGCTGACCCGTGAACAATGGTCGGCGATGACGCTCTACGAGAAGTTCGAGCAAGTTGTCATCTTCGTCCTCAGCGTCATCATTGCGGCGATCGTCGTGGCGTCGGTCTGGGCGCTGATGCGCGAAGTCGTGAACCGCCTGCTTCTGGGGGCATTCGATACTCTCGATTACGCCACCTTCCAGGTGGTGTTCGGCATGATCTTCACCGTGGTGATCTCGCTCGAGTTCAAGCGCTCCCTTCTTGTTGCGACCGAACGCAGCTTCGGGATCCTCCAGGTCCGCACGATCGTGCTGATCGCGCTCCTCGCCATCGCGCGCAAATTCATCATCCTGGACCTCGGCGAGACGGAATCATCCAAGATTGCCGCACTCGCGGGCGCGGCGCTTGCGCTCGGCGCTGTCCATTGGCTCGTGCGCGATCAGGACCGACGCGAACTCGGAGGCCACGAGACGCGATGACCGCGGCCTCCGCCAGCCACCGCCTGCTCAATTTCGTGCAATCGGCGCTGCTGCTCGGGCTCATGGCCGCGATCGCCTGGATCGCGGTGACAGCGATCGTCGGACCCGAGACCGGTCTCCTCATGGCGCTCGCGATGGTCGGGGGTCTCCTGTTTGCGCCCGCGCTGCCACGCCGGCTGCTCCTCTCGGCCTATCAGGCGCAGCGGCTCACCGGTCGTGATGCCCCCGGTCTCGTCGCGGCCCTGGCCGAACTCGCCCGCAGGGCCGGGCTGCAGCGCGCGCCGGCGCTATATCGCGTGCCGAGCCGGCTGCCGAACGCCTTCGCCCTGGGCAGCCCCGAGGACAGCGCCATCTGCGTCACCGACGGGCTGCTCAACCTGCTCGACGGCCGAGAACTCGCCGGGGTTCTGGCGCATGAGATCGGGCATATCGCCAACTGCGACCTGTGGATCATGAGCCTCGCCGACTTGATGTCGCGCCTCGTCTCGCTGGCAAGCTGGCTCGGACAGTTGCTTCTACTCCTCAACCTGCCTCTGGTCCTGGCAGGCATGGTCCATGTGCCTTGGCATGTCGTGATTCTCCTTGTCTTCGCGCCCACCCTCATGGCGCTGGTCCAACTCGGCCTTTCGCGGACGCGCGAGTACGACGCCGACCGCGCCGCCGCAGAGCTGACCGGCGATCCGGAGGGGCTCGTGCGCGCGCTCGTCAAGCTCGAACGCCGGGTCGGTCGGTTCTGGGAGGAGATCCTTCTGCCCGGCCGCCGCATTCCGGAGCCCTCGTTGCTCAGGACGCATCCCCCGACCGAAAGCCGAATCCGCCGCCTCCGGGACCTGGTCACGGGTCGCACGACCCCGATCCCCGCCCTTGTCGGCTACCCGACCGCAAGGGTACCGCTGGGAGGGACACCGCCTCGGTTCCATCGCCTTGGGCTCTACTGGTAGGCCTGCAGGGAAGCTGGATCGCCAGGAGAACGGCGACCTGTCAGAAGGCAGGTCTTCCAGAGAAGGTTGGATATCAGGCCCATCCACTCCGCCACTTTCCCCCGCGAAAGCGTTCTCCCGATCCGGCTGTGGCCAGATTTTTCCGTTGTTTTCGAGGATTATGCGTATGGGGCTGTTCAGCGGCGTCGGTGCCAGGAGGTCCGGTAGAGGTCTCTCATGGCCGATATTCTCCGGACCTCATGACTGCGCGGATTTGGTGAATTTGTTGCAAATATCTGGATTTGCGAGACTTTTTCTACGTCGCAGCTGGGCACATCGACACCAGTGGCGTTCGCTGAAATGGAACAGAACTCGAACTTTTGCTACAGCCAGCCGGCACGGTCGTCTCACGCATCAACTTCCGCGATGCGGACCGTACCGCCTTCAGACCTTCGACGGCGTCCACCCCATCGCTTACGGCTCATCGCTGCTCTGCGTCGCCTCACTGTGATGACGGCAGCCTGCGAACAAGGCACTCGTCATTCGCCCATGGACTGTGCGTCGGCCTGCAGCGTTGTCCCCTTCAACCACCCACGCCACAACGAGCAGCCCAATCGGCACTGCCCTCTACAAGATGTTGCTCATGAGGGTGTCGTTGTGCCATGTTGACCGTGACCCGATCTTGAATTCATACGGAGCAACGCAGCAACAGAGTCTTCGTTCATCTTAGGTCATGTTGACAAATGGCGGAGCCAGAGGCGGATCGACGTGATGTCGATGAAGCCCAGGAAGCTTTCGGCGGTCTTGTCGTAGCGGGTGGCGACGCGACGGGCATTCTTGAGCTTGTTGAAGCACCGCTCAACGAGATTGCGCAGGCGGTAGAGCCTGCGGTCAACGGCGACCCGTAGCTTCCGGGTTTTGCGCATGGGGATGACCGGCACCACGTCGCGCACCTCCATGGTCTTGCGGATGTTGTCGGAGTCGTAGCCGCGGTCTGCGAGCAGAACGCTTGGCTCGGGCAGGTTGTCAGCCATGACCAGATCGAAGCCGAGGTAGTCCGATGTCTGCCCGGCCGTGATCTCGGTTCTCATGGGCAGGCCTGCCGCATTGACCCGCAGATGGATCTTGGTCGTGAAGCCACCTCGCGAGCGGCCGAAACCTTGGCGCGGAGTCCCCCTTTTGCGCCCGCTGCCTGATGATGAGCGCGAACCACGGTGCTGTCGATCATCTGCAGCGCATCCGGCACGATCCGGCTCTCGTTCAGCGCCTCCAGGATCTGTTCCCACAGCCCCGCCAACGTCCAGCGCCGGAACTGCCGATAGACAGACGACCATTTGCCGAACTCTTCCGGCAGGTCGCGCCAGGGCGACCCCGTTCGGGCGATCCAGAAAATCCCATCCAGAACAAGCCGATGGTTCGTGGGCTTGCGGCCGTTCGGAGAACGGACAGCCAGGATGAAGCGTTCAAAGAACGCCCACTCGTCGTTCGACATCAGGTTTCGTGCCACGCTGGTCTCCATTGCAGATACCAGCTTGAATCACGATCACCGCGCCCGGTGAATCCCTTTTGTCAACACGCCCTAGCGCCCGCCGAGAACTTCTGGATACGATTTTCGCCAGCTCTCACCTCACGACCTAGAGGTTCTGACCCGTGATCTCCGGCTGGCGCGTTGGCTGATCAGTGGCGAACACTTCCTCCAAGGACGAGATCTGAACCGGCTACCCAACCCACCGGGCCGCCGACGTCCCGCTGATGATTGGCTACGCATGCCGCCCCGCAAGCCGCTCGTCGAGGACCGGCTCGTCCCAGTTGCGCGCAACACCGAGCCACTTGTCGATCATCGCCTGAAACTGCGGCTCTGCGAAGCAGGTCTGGAACGTGTAGAGCCGATTGACCACCTGGCGCATCAGGTCGCGCATCTCGTCGTCGTCGAGCCTCGACACGGTTCCCCAGGGGATGCGATTGCCGTCGGCGTCGATGACGAAGACGTCGGAATAGTCGCCGGTCTTCGTGACCGGGGCCGGCCCGGCATGCAGGTCCTCCAACATGCTGTTGCGAACGCAGATCATCGCCATCGCCTTGGAGAGCGTGGCCGCTAGCTGTTCTTCTTCCTTCCGGCCCATTCCGTCCTCCGGATCCTTGCTCATATACCCGGCAGCATGCCGGTGGCGGCCGCGCTGGCTGGCGTTTCCAGGATCACCAACCGATCATCGGGCAGCGGCCGTTGCAGCGTCTTGGCTTCGTTCCAGTCGGCGGTCAGCCAGGTCTCGACTTCTTCGTGGCTCGTCAGGATGGCGGGCATGGCCTTCGGATGGATCGGCTTCACCACGCCATTGGCCTCGGTCGTCAGGAAGGCGAACAGTTGATGATCGCCCGGACGCGGGGTCCGGTTCGAGCCGCGGGTTCCGCGCCATGGCGTCCAGATTCCCGCGAAGAAGAACAGGGGCTGGGTCTCATCGAGGGCGAACCAGTGCAGCGGTTTGCGCTTGGTGACCGGATCGAGCTTTTGCCCATATTCGGAAAAGGCGGTGGCCGGGACCACGCAGCGATGCCCGACCCCGAGCCATTTGCGCCAATGGGGGCTGGCCGTGTTGCGGATATTGGTGACGCCCGTGTCCGGCGCATCACGGGATTTCAGATATTCGACGGGCGTGGGCATGCCCCAGGTCAGCGAGGCCAGTTCCCGCTCGCCATCGGTGTTGCGCACCACCGGCGCCGGCCGGTCGGGATAGACATCGAAGGACGGTTCGAGATTGCCGATACTGTCATGGGTGGCGGCCACGAAATCCCGGATCGCCTGCTGATTGGTTGTAATGCGATACAGATTGCACATCGCCCCGCCGCTCTCCTTGCGAATACTTTACGCCACCATAGGGCATTGCGCCCCGTCGATCACTTCCGGGATGGCCGAGATTGACTCTCGACCCGCAAGAGAACAAATAAAGAACATAGCAACGGAATCGACCAGTGCAAAGCCCCGGAGACGCCATCCTCATATGCCCAGCCGTGCAGACAGCCCAGCCATTGCCGAACTTCGGGCGCGCATCGCGCGGCTCGAAGGCGATGGGGCGCGTCCGCATGAGGTGCTGCCCTTCGGAATCGCGCCGCTGGATCGCAAGCTGCCCGGTGGCGGGCTGGCGCTCGGCTGCCTCCATGAAGTCGCGGGAGGCGGCAACGGGGCGGTGGATGGGGCGGCTGCGGCCTGTTTCACCGCCGGGATCGCTGCCCGCACCACCGGCCAGGTGCTCTGGTGCGTGGCGTTGCAGGATCTCTTCGCGCCGGGGCTGGAGCAGGCCGGATTGCCGCCCGGCCGGGTGATCTTCGTTGAAGCCGGGGACGACAAGGCCGTTCTGGCCTGTATGGAGGAGGGGCTGCGGCATGGCGGGTTGGGAGCGGTCGTCGGGGACGTCGCGCGCCTGCCGATGACCGCCTCGCGGCGGCTGCATCTCGCTGCGAAAGGCTCGGCGACGATCTGCATTGCGCTGCGCCGTTGGCGGCGGCAGGCGGAGGCCAGCGATTTCGGGCAGCCGACGGCGGCGATGACCCGTTGGCGGATCTCGGCGCTGCCGTCCGCGCCCCTTCCGGTTCCCGGTGTCGGGCGGCCGCGCTGGCTGGTCGAGTTGATCCGGGCGCGGGCGGGCGAATGTCTCGATATCGAACTGGAGGCGTGCGATGGCTCGGGTCATCTCTGTCTTCCTGCCGAACTGGCCGACAGACCGGTTGCGGCGGAAGGCGGGCGACGCAGCGCCGCCCGGTGAGGCGCCGCTGGTCATCGCCGGAAGGGAGAAGAACCGCCGGGTGGTGACGGCGGCCGATCCGGCCGCGCGGGCGCTCGGCCTGCGCGCTGGCATGCCCGTCACCAAGGCCCAGGCGATGGTGCCCGGCCTTCACATCGAGCCCGCCGACCCGCGGGCCGACCTGGACAGCCTCGAACGTCTCGCGCTCTGGGTGCTGCAACGCTTCAGTCCGATCGTCGCTGTCGACGCGCCGGACGGGATCGTGATCGACGCGACCGGCGCCGACCATCTGCATGGTGGTGAAACGGCCATGCTGGAGGCGCTGACCGGACGGCTTGTCATGTCCGGCGTCACCGCCCGCGCCGCCATCGCCGATAACTGGGGCGCGGCCCATGCGCTGGCGCGTTATGCGGCCGATCCCGTCCTCATCGCTCCTCCCGGCGAAACCGTCCCGAGCCTCGCGCCGCTGCCGCTGCAAGCCCTGCGTCTGCCGTCCGCGATCGCAGCGGGGCTATACGATCTCGGCTTTGTCCGCATTGGCGACCTCATCGGGCAGCCGCGCGCGCCCCTGACGCGGCGCTTCGGCCCGGAACTCTGCCGGCGTCTCGATCAGGCCCTGGGCGAGGCCGCCGAACCCATCGAACCGGTTCGGCCCGAGAAGCTGGTCTCCGTCCGCCGCGTTTTCGCCGAACCGATCGGCGCCGCCGAGACCATCGCGCGCTATACGGCCAAGCTGGTTATGTCGCTCTGCGAAGCGCTCGAAGCGCGGGGCCTCGGCGCACGCCGTCTCGACCTGCTCTGCCACCGCGTCGACAACCGGATCGAGACGGTGCGCATCGGCCTGGCCATGCCGGTGCGGGATCCCGCGCGCCTGACCCGGCTTCTCTGCGACAAGATCGAGACCATCGCGCCGGGCTTCGGCATCGAGATCATGTCGCTGACCGCCACCCTGGCCGAACCGCTGGCCTTGAAACAGGCGACCAGCAGCCTGATCGAGGAGCGCGAGCCGGATATTTCCGGCCTGATCGACACGCTGGCGAACCGGGTCGGCGCGCGAGCGGTCTATCGTTTCGCGCCGGTGGCGAGCGACGTGCCCGAACGCTCGGTCCGCCGCCTGCCGGCGCTTGCCGAGGATACGGGCGCGGGCTGGCCCGACCATTGGCCGCGCCCGTCGCGGCTCCTCGCCCGGCCGGAGCCGATCGAGACCATGGCGTTGCTGCCGGACCATCCCCCGAACTGGTTCTCCTGGAAGGGCGTGCGCCGCCGTGTCCGCCGGGCCGACGGCCCCGAGCGCATCTTCGGGGAATGGTGGAAACGCGATGCCGAGCGACAAGCGGTGCGGGACTATTTCCGGGTCGAGGACGATGCCGGCGAACGCTTCTGGATCTTCCGCTCCGGCGATGGCGAGGATGCCACCACCGGCTCGCATCGCTGGTTCCTGCACGGGATTTTCGGATGAGCGCGCCCGCTTACGCCGAATTGCAGGTGACGTCGCATTTCTCCTTCCTGCGCGGCGCGTCCTCGGCCGAGGAGCTCTTCGCCACTGCGGCCGCAATGGGGATCGAGGCGCTCGCCGTGACCGATCGCAACACGCTGGCCGGCATCGTGCGCGCCCATGAGGCGGCGAAGGAGGCGGGGGTGCGGCTGATCGTCGGCTGCCGCCTCGATCTTGCCTGCGGCATGTCGGTGCTGGTCTATCCGACCGACCGGGCGGCCTATTCACGGCTTTGCCGGTTGCTGTCGCTGGGCAAGGGGAGGGCGGGCAAGGCGCGCTGCCATCTCGAATGGACTGATCTGGCCGCCTATGGCGAGGGCTTGATCGCGGTCCTGGTGCCGGACCTCGCCGATGAGACCTGCGGTCTGCGTCTGAGGCGCCTGCGCGATGCCTTCGGGACCCGTGCCTATCTCGCCCTGACGCTGCGGCGGCGGCCCAATGACCAGATGCGCCTCTGGGAGCTGTCGACGCTCTCCGCGCGCCTCGGTGTGCCCACCGTCGTGACCAATGACGTGCTCTTCCATGAGCCCGGACGCCGCATCCTGCAGGATGTCGTCACCGCGATCCGGCACAATCTCACCGTCGATGCGCTCGGCACCCGGCGCGAGCGCCATGCCGACCGCTATCTGAAGCCGCCTGCCGAAATGCACCGGCTCTTCGCGCGCTGGCCCGAGGCTTTGGCCCGGACGCGTGAGATCGCGGATCGCTGCCGCTTCTCGCTCGACGAGCTGCGCTATCAATATCCCGAAGAGCGCGACGATCCGGCGCTGACCCCGCAGGAGACCCTGGAGCGGCTGACCTGGGAGGGCGCGGCGAGCCGCTATCCCGAGGGTGTCCCCGACGAGGTGACAGCGGCGCTGAAGCATGAGCTGGCCCTGATCGGCAAGCTCGACTACGCGCCCTACTTCCTGACGGTGAACAGCATTGTCCGCTTCGCCCGGTCGCGCGGCATCCTCTGCCAGGGGCGCGGATCGGCGGCGAACTCCGCCGTCTGCTATGTGCTCGGCATCACCGCGATCGATCCCGGCCGCAACGATCTCCTGTTCGAGCGCTTCGTCTCCGAGGAGCGCCGGGAGCCGCCCGACATCGATGTGGATTTCGAGCATGAGCGGCGCGAGGAAGTGATCCAGTGGGTCTATGAGCATTACGGCCGCGAGCGCGCCGCGCTGACCGCGACCGTCATCCGCTATCGCTCCAAGGGCGCCCTGCGGGACGTGGGCAAGGCCCTGGGGCTTCCCGAAGACCTGATCCAGACGCTGTCCGGCCAGCTCTGGGGCTGGTCCGAGGCCGGTGTGACTGAGCAGCAGCTCCGCGATCTCAACCTCAACCCGGAGGATCGCCGATTGCGTCTGACGCTCGAACTGGCCGCCCAGCTTTGCGGGGCGCCCCGGCATCTGTCGCAGCATCCGGGCGGTTTCGTGCTGACCCATGACCGGCTCGACGATCTCGTGCCCATCGAGCCCGCGGCGATGGAGGGGCGCCAGATCATCGAATGGGACAAGGACGATATCGACGCGCTGCGTTTCATGAAGGTCGATGTCCTGGCGCTCGGCATGCTGAGCTGCATGCGCCGGGGGCTCGATCTTCTGGCCGAGCACAAGGATATCCGCCTCGATCTGGCGTCGATCCCGGCCGAGGATCCGCGCACCTATGCGATGATCCGCAAGGCCGACACACTCGGCACCTTCCAGATCGAGAGCCGGGCGCAGATGTCCATGCTGCCGCGCCTGAAGCCCCGGACCTATTACGACCTGGTGGTGCAGGTCGCGATCGTGCGGCCGGGGCCGATCCAGGGCGATATGGTTCATCCCTATCTGCGCCGGCGCGAGGGTCTGGAAGAGGTCGACTATCCCCGGCCCGAGCTGGAGAAGGTGCTGGGCAAGACGCTCGGCGTGCCGCTGTTCCAGGAACAGGCGATGCGCGTTGCCATCGAATGCGCGGGCTTCACCGCTGGCGAGGCCGATCTCCTGCGCAAGAGCATGGCGACCTTCAAGCATACCGGCGGGGTCTCGAAGTTCCGCGACCGGCTGATCTCGGGGATGATCGAGCGTGGCTACGAGCAGGACTTCGCGGAGCGGACCTTCCAGCAGCTCGAAGGCTTCGGCTCCTATGGTTTTCCGGAAAGCCATGCGGCGAGCTTTGCGCTGATCGCCTATGCCTCGGCCTGGCTCAAATGCTGGCACCCGGATGTCTTCTGCGCTGCGCTCCTCAACGCCCAGCCCATGGGCTTTTATGCGCCGGCCCAGATTGTGCGCGACGCGCGCGAGCATGAAGTGGAGGTCCGCCCGGTCTGCATCAATGCCTCCCGCTGGGACTGCACGCTGGAGCCGACCGGAGACGAAAGCCGATTCGCCGTCCGCCTCGGGCTGCGGATGGTCAAGGGTCTCGCCAATGCCCATGCCGCCGCCATCGTCGCGGCCCAGGGCGATGAGATGTTCACCTCGGTCGACGATCTCTGGCGGCGGGCGGGTGTACCCGTGGCGGCGCTCGATCAGATCGCGGCGGCCGACGGATTCCGCCCGGCGTTCGGTCTGGCCCGGCGCGAGGCGCAATGGGCCATCAAGGGGCTGCGCGACGAGGAACTGCCGCTCTTCGCCGCCGCCTCGGAGCGCGAGGGACGGACCGTTCCGGAACTCGACGAGCCGGCGATCGCGCTGAGAGCGATGCCTGCTGGCCGCGAGGTGGTCGAGGATTATGGGCATATCGGCCTGTCGCTGCGTCGCCATCCGGTCTCCTTCCTGCGCGAGGACCTGGCGAGGCGCCGGATCGTCACCTGCGCCGAGGCGATGGCGGCCCGTGATCAGCGCTGGCTGGAGGCTGCCGGGATCGTGCTGGTGCGCCAACGCCCCGGTTCGGCCAATGGCGTCATGTTCATCACGCTCGAGGACGAGACCGGCATCGCCAATCTCGTCGTCTGGCAGAAGATTTTCGAGCGCTATCGCCGGGTCATTCTCTCATCGAGCATGATCGCCGTGCGGGGCCGCGTTCAGCGCGAGGGCGAGGTCGTGCATCTCGTCGCCCATCGGATCGTCGATCTGTCGCGGGATCTGGCGACTGTCGGGCAGCGCGAGGTGGCGACGGACGGGCAGCAGGGGCCGGGGGCCGGCGGTATCAGGGTGAAGGCGCGGGATTTTCGGTAAAGCCGGTGGCTTTGACAGAAGGCGGTATCGGTTCGAACCAACGAATCGGCCTGCCTCTCGGGGGTCACAAATCTTCTGGCCCGATCGACCATTCTGCGATTTCTCTATCGATCAATCGCCATTGCTCTGAAAGGTCGGCAACGTCGGCGCTGTCTACGACAGCATGATCGAGGCCCTCGAATTGGTCTCCGAGATATGTGGCGAGGCCCGCACCGCCTTCGTTGGCGAACCACACTCCGACCAGATCCGCGATTTCCTTCAACTGCCTGAGAGTCTTTTCGGCATCGCGAATGTCGAAATCACCAAGCTCCCTGTCCTGCCGACTTTGCTTGTTCCCGGCATGAGCAACATGCGAGTTAACGTGCTCGGCAATTCGATCAAGGCTGGCGAGCCGAGTTTCGATCTTCTCCAATACCGTGGCTGAGATCAGATCGCTCGGGTTACGCCCTGATGGAGACACGCCGCTCAAAACATCGAAATGCCGATGCGCGGCCTGACTTTTCATGAGCTCTGGATCACCCCACACCGGACGCCCCTTCGCGGCGACGAGGTGGTCATGTTGTTCTTGATGCAGGCGATCGAGATCGTATTGCGCGTCAAGCACTTTCTCGACGTAGATTCTCCTGGTCAACCAGTTTTGGCTCGCTTTCACGTCGTTGACGACAGATCGGATCGAGTAAACTCCCTTGGGGCCATTGATCGGGGCCTTATCGAGAAGTCGGCGAGTGCCGAGAAGCAGGCTTGACCAGTATCCCTCGGAAACGAGATTGAACATCATCTGGTTAAGCGGGGGTCTCGAGCCTCTCTTCTCATTTGCAAGACGGACGATCCGAACCGTCGTGCGAAAGGCGGCGTAGTTCCAGAGCAGATCCTGAATGGTTCTGTGGATGCCCGTTGTCTCGTCGCGAAAAGCATCCCGCCACGTGGCGATGTGCTGGTCATGCTGCGTCATTAGTTTTCCAAGCCTGAGCGCCAAACTCACCTCATCATACCGGCAGACGCCAACACCGGCGACGGCTATTCGCTTCTGATTCTTCATTCGCGCGGGCTCTTTTTATTGTTCCCGCGAATAAACGCGCATCTTGCAGTGGGCCTGAAGGGGGAAGGCCTTCCCCCTGGCCGGCACTATCGTTGCCGGCGCACCCCCTTCAGCGGGGAGACCCCGCAACGCCCCCTGAGAGGGAGAGTGCGGACGGGTTTTCCGTGACGGGTTGAGTGCTGGAGGAGTGGCCTCCGGCGCCCGTCGCGGAGATCATCCCGATGGCCAGACAGGACCGCGCTCGCCCAGGCGGCGCCCGCAGCAATCTCTATGACGACATCACCGACAAGATCATCGCCGAGCTGGAGGAAGGGCGGCTGCCCTGGGTCCAGCCCTGGGGGACGGCGGCGGCGAAGGCGCCGCTCGCCATGCCGAGGAATGCCGCGACCGCGCGGCAATATTCCGGGATCAATGTCCTGATCCTCTGGGGCGCCGTGGTCCAGCACGGCTATCCGACCCAGCATTGGCTCACCTTCCGGCAAGCTCTCTCGCTCGGCGGCAATGTCCGCAAGGGCGAGCGCGGCACCACCGTCGTCTATGCCGACCGTTTCACGCCGGAGGACGAGAAGCGCCGCGCTCGGGAGGCGGGAGAAGAAGCAGGCAGCATTCCATTCCTGAAGCGTTTCACCGTGTTCAACGCGGCGCAATGCGAAGGCTTGCCCGAGGACATCGCTGTCGAGGCACCACCACCACCGCCAGGCATGATCGAGCCGAGGGTCGAGGCGCTGATCTGTGCCACTGGTATCGATTTCCGCATCGGCGGGGATCGCGCCTTCTATGTTCCGGCGCTCGACTATGTCCAGGTGCCGCCACCGGCCGCCTATTTCGAACCGATCAACTGGCACAGGACGGCGCTCCACGAGATGGGTCACGCCACAGGCCATGCCTCGCGCCTGGGGCGGGATTTTTCGGGCAGCTTCGGCACGAAGAAATACGCCTTCGAGGAGCTGGTGGCTGAGATGAACGCGGCCTTCTGCTGCGCCTCGCTCGGCATCGTGCCGACCGTGCGCCATGCCGACTACATCGGCTCCTGGCTGGAGGTGCTGCGCGAGGATAACCGCGCCATTGTCCGCGCGGCCTCACAGGCCAGTAAGGCGGCCGACTGGCTGCTGGCGCATCTGCCCGACGAGGACGGCGCTGAAACGGTTGCGGCCTCGACCGAGCGGAGGGTGGCGGCATGATCCTCCTGACCCGTACACAGCGCGCGCAGCTCCTCGCCAATGGTCGGCATCGCGGTGCCGATCACGTCCCCGTCGTGAAATTCTTCAATCCGTTTGGCGAGGGCGTCTGGCTCGCGACCGAGCTGGATGAGGACGGCGACGTTATGTTCGGCCTGGCCGATATCGGCTGTCCCGAACTCGGAAGCTGGAGCTTCAGCGAGCTCGAATCGATCCGGCTGCCGTTCGGTATGGGCATCGAGCGCGACCTGCTCTTCACCGGTGATTTCCCGATCTCGGTCTGGGCCGAGGTCGCCCGGGCCGCCGGCGGCATCCGCGCGGCCGAGCGCAGTCTCTACAGCCGCGCTCCTGACGACGCCGGATCGACCCTGAAAGCCGCCGATACGGAACCCCGGAAAGCCTGATTTCCGGCTCTCCGGCTTTGCGATCCCGCGCCGCTCACTCCGAGGCAGAGGGCGGCGCTTTTCGCCGTGACGCGGTGAAAGTCCCGGCGCCTGGCCGGCTGCCCGTCGGGAGACCTGAACATGACCCGACATCAGAAGACATTTGGTGTGGAGCCGCAGTCCGCACCGCTTTCGGCCCAGGAGCAGGCTGTCGTCTATGAAGCCCGCCAGATCCTGCTGCGCCACCTCAACCAGAACCCGGTCCTGTCCTCCTGGCAGGCGGTGCTGGACTATTGCGCCCTCACCATCCGCGGCGAGGTGGAGCGCTTCCATGTCCTCTATCTCGACCGCAAGAACCGGCTGATCTCGGATGAATGCCTCGCCATCGGCACGATCGATCACGTCCCGGTCTATCCCCGGGAAGTGCTGCGGCGGAGCCTGGCGCTCAACGCCTCCGCGCTGATCATCATCCACAATCACCCGGCCGGTGATCCCGAGCCCTCGGCCGCCGATCTCGCGATGACGAGGGAGATCCAGAAGGCCTGCGCGGCTCTGGGTGTGACGCTGCATGACCACATCATCACCGGCGCCGGCCGGGAGACCAGCCTGCGCGCCCGAGGCGAGATCTGATGGTCATGGGAATTGCGCCGGCGCGGGGCCGGGAGAGTGAAAGGAGGGATGGGGAGTTCGCGACGGGCTGGTTGCCGGAGAGAGAGGCTCCCCGGCGTCCGTCATGGAGTGAAGAACATGGCTACTGCCGTTCAGAAGATCACCCTGTCGTCCTCGCGCGACATTCCCTTCAACAAGCTGGTGCTCTCCCAGGCGAATGTCCGGCGGGTCAAGGCCGGTATTTCGGTCGAGGAACTGGCCGAGTCCATCGCCCGGCGCGGCCTGATCCAGTCGCTGCATGTCCGGCCGGTGGTCGATGCCGAGGGGAAGGAAACCGGCATGTTCGAGGTGCCTGCCGGCGGCCGCCGCTACCGGGCGCTGGAACTGCTGGTGAAGCAGAAGCGGCTCAACAAGACCGCCCCGGTGCCCTGTGTCGTGTCGGAGGCCGGCGCCGGCATCCTGATAGACGAGGTGTCGCTCGCCGAGAATATCGAGCGCGCGCCGCTGCATCCGCTCGACCAGTTCCGCGCCTTCCAGGCCATGGGCGAGAAGGGCATGACCGAGGAGGAAATCGCGGCGGCCTTCTTCGTCGACGTCAAGGTCGTGAAGCAGCGCCTGCGCCTGGCATCGGTCTCTCCCGCGCTGCTCGACATCTATGCCGAGGACGGCATGACCCTCGAACAGCTCATGGCGTTCACCGTCTCGGAGGATCATGCGCGCCAGGAGCAGGTCTGGGAGGCGATCAAGGACGGCTGGCAGAAGGAGCCCTATTACATCCGTCGCCTGATGACCGAGACCACGGTCAGGGCCTCGGACAAGCGGGCGGCATTCGTCGGCATCGCGGCCTATGAAGAGGCTGGCGGCTATGTGCTCCGCGATCTCTTCCAGTCCGACGATGGCGGCTGGCTCCAGGACGCCGTCCTGCTCGACCGTCTCGTCACCGAGAAGCTCAAGGCCGAAGCCGAGACCGTCGCTGCCGAGGGCTGGAAATGGATCGAGATCGCCGTGACCTTCCCCTATGGTCATGATCACGGATTGCGGGAACTCGTCGGCACCACGATCGATCTGACCGAGGAGGAACGCGCGACCCGCGAAGCGCTGCGCGACGAGTACGACCGGCTCGAGGCCGAATATTCCGAGGCCGACGAGCTTCCCGACGGGGTCGACCAGCGCCTCGGTGAGATCGAAGAGGCGCTGGAGGCCTTCGATCGCCGTCCCATGACCTATGCGCCCGAGCAGATGGCCCGGGCCGGGGCCTTCGTCAGCATCGATTCCGATGGAACGCTGCTGGTCGAGCGTGGCTATGTCCGGCCCGGGAACGAGGCGACGGCCGAGCCCGAGGGCGACGATGGCGCTGACGATGCGGGCACGGCGACCGAGGGTGATCAGCCGGCCGGCGTCCAGCGCGCCGTGATTACGGTTGGCGCAGCCCCCACCGAGACAGACGAGGAGGAGGATGAGGTCGAGACGATCCGGCCGCTTCCCGACCGCTTGGTCAGCGAACTGACTGCGCATCGTACGCTCGCCTTGCGCGATGCCGTGGCGATGAACCCCCATGTCGCCATGACCGCGCTTTTGCACCGGCTGGTCACGGACAGTTTCCTCCCGCATTCCACGCGGGGTTGCATCGAGGCCCAGGTCCGCGATGTGCATTTACCGGCGCAGGCCGAGGATCTGCGCGACAGCGCCTCGGCGCGGGCGGTGGCCGAACGGCACGAACGCTGGGGCGATCATATCCCCGCAGACGATGCAGCGCTCTGGGACTGGCTGGCCGATCTCGACGACGACTCCCGCCTGGAGCTTCTCGCCCATTGCGTGAGCTTCGGCGTCAACGCGCTCTACGAGAAGCCGAATCCCTATGGCGGCATGGGGGTCAGCCAGCACGGCGTCGAGGTGCGGCTGGCGCAGGCCGACCGGCTGGCGCGAGCAACCGGGCTCGACATGGTGGCCGTGGGCTGGCGGCCGACGGTCGCGAACTATCTGGGCCGCGTAACCAAGCCGCGCATTCTCGAAGCTGTGCGCGAGGGGGCGGGCGAACGGACGGCCGAGCTTATCGACCACCTGAAGAAGGGCGACATGGCGAAGGAGGCTGAGCGCCTGCTCGCCGAAACCGGCTGGCTGCCCGAGCCGCTGCGCATGATCGACCCGGAGACGGAGACCGACGCTATGGCCTCCGGCGATGTCGAGGCCGACGACCTGCCGGAGTTCCTGGCAGGCGATGGCGAGGATGAAGATCTCGCCGAGGAGGAGCAGCAGCACATGGTCGCCGCTGAATGACCTCCGCCTGCGGGGCGGCTCCGGCCGCCCCCGCATCTTCCCTCTCGATCTTCCACCCGCCCGGCCACCGCGCCGGGCGCATTCGCTTCAGGAGCTACCGATGACCGAAGACACCGAAACCGTACCCGACGCCTGCCCGCCGCTCTCCGAGTGGAGGACGCTGGATGCCCTTCGTGCCAAACTCAAGGCCGAGCTGTTCAACCTCAACAAGGGCGTGCTGCTCGATGTCCTCGCATCCGCGGGAGTCACGCATGTCGTCGTGACCTTCGACGGCTACGGCGATTCCGGTCAGATCGAGAATGTCGAGGTCCGGTCTGGCGACGATGCCATCCCGATGCCCGAGGGCGCGATCGAGATCGCGCAAGCCGTCTGGGGCCAATCCGAGCCGGAACAATCCATGGTCGCGATCGCGGCGGCCGTCGAAAGCCTGACCTATCATGTTCTGGAGCGGACGCATTGCGGCTGGGAAAACTCCGACGGCGCCTATGGCGACATCACCTTCGATGTGGCGGCGCATGCGATCACGCTCGACTACAACGAGCGCTACACCGCCACCGAAAACTACACGCATCAGTTCTGAGGGAGGCGGCAATGGGACATTGTTATCATCACGCGCTGTCCTCGGCGCGCAAATGGGGCGGCACCGCGGAGGACTATCTGCCGCTGCATCAGTGGTTCGATGAATCGAAGGAGATCACCGCCGACTTCCGGCACCGGGCGCTGCGCCATCACGCCCAGGGCATATTCGAGCTGGAGCGGGTCTTCGGGCCGACCATCACCGTCTCGACCGGCCGCGTCGTCCCCGTCCGATTGATCGGCGAACAGCATGTGCTGGAGGATCTCGGCTTCATTCCGAGCTTTGCCGATTGGGTGCGTGCGATCCGGCCCCAGCCCTGGATGGGCCGCGCCCAGCCGATTCACAAGCTGGTCGACCCCTTCGCCGCTGCGGCTGACAGTGAGCCGGACGCAAGCGGTCCACCGCATCCTGGGTCCGGCCCAGGGGCAGCCTGACCATGACCATCCCCCACAATCCGCCCGGTCCTCGTGACCGGGCTTTGCATTGGAGAGCCCCAATGACCGGATTGATCGATATCGACGAGATCTTCCGCCACGACGTCGGCAATCTCCCGGCCGAGCGCTCGCTGCCCTGGGAGGAGACGCGCGACGGCGTCACCGTGGTGGTGGAGCCCAAGCCCCATTGGGCCGAGGACATGCGGGCGTTCCGCCTCGATGCCCGAGAATATTGCCGTTACGCCGACTGGATCGCGCATGGCGCCAGGGCGCGGTTTTTCGGCCATGTCGACACGTCGGGCGACGAGGTGATGATGAAGGCCCGCGCCATGATCGCGCGCGAAATCGCCGATGGGCTCTGGGACTGAGCGGCAAGGCCGGTTCCGCCCCCCTGCGGCGCCGCCGGTTATCGCTTTGCCGGCAGTGATGGACCGGGCTCCAGCTTCGCCATTAGCCATCGATGTCATGGGTGACGGTTGCCGTCCGGCCCCGTGCGAACACGAATTTTCGGCCAGCGCGCCAGCAAGGCTGGCGGGACGAGGCATCTGCGACGGGTCTCGGGCATCCGGTCAGATGCAAGGCACCATCCCCCGCTTCCATTCGCAAACCTTGGTCTGATCCGCTTCTTTGCATTCAACCCCAAGGGGTCGGCTTGACGCTGCGCGTGCCGCCCTCGCGGATTCGGGGGAACCCGAACGCACCAGGGTGAGTGCAGATCCGGTCAGACACTTCGGGCGCCTGTCGCGCGGGGGATGGTCCCCATAGGCGCTAACTTAAGGGTTGGCGTTTTGCGCTTTCGATGATTCAACATCGAGATGAAACGCGCATTTTTTCTCGATGATGACTGGTCAAGGGTGCTGGCTCGTATTGGCAAGCCAGCGGATTTGAATGCTTCGGCACGGAATGCCGGAGCATTGATACGACGCCGAGAAGTTCGTGACGCCGCGACTCTGTTGCGTCTGGGACTTGGCTATGGTCCCGGTGGCATGTCGCTTCGAGAGGCAGCTACCTGGGCGCAAATCCAGGGTATCGCGGAGCTTTCCGACGTTGCCTTGCTGAAGCGCCTGCGCCGTTCGGCTGACTGGTTCGGCATGCTTGCCGGGCAGGCTCTCGCGGACCGCGCTGGTGCCCGGAGCGATATGGGCGAGCGGATGTTGCGCCTGGTAGACGGGACGACAATCAGTGCACCCGGCAGTCGAAGCGCGGATTGGCGACTCCATATGGGATACGATCCTCGAGCGCGTCGGTTCACGGCCTTTGAACTGACCGATGGCAAAGAGGCCGAGCGTCTGGATCGTTTTGAGCCGGTGGCGAATGAGATCCGTATTGCTGATCGTGGCTTTGGCGCACGCCCGGAATGTATCCGCTCCCTTGCCCAAGGGGTCGGCGATTATGTGGTCCGTGTCCATTGGCGTGGATTGCGCTGGCTGGACCCGGCTGGAGGGCGCTTCGACATGATGGGCTTCCTGCGTGGTTTGGGCGATCGTGAGAGCGGCGAAACCACAGTCATGGTCGGTCGCGGATGGAACAGGGAGCCATGGACACCGTTCCCCGCGCGCCTCATTGCGGTGCAACTGCCGCCTGACAAGGTGCAGAGCAGCAAAGCCCGGATACTCAATGACAATCGTAGAAAAGGCCGAGTGGTCCAGCCGAAAACGCTGGAGGCGGCAAACCATGTGCTGCTTCTTACCTCACTTGATCCGGACGAGTATCCGGCAGAGCGTGTTGGTGCACTTTATCGCCTGCGATGGCAGGTGGAACTTGCCTTCAAACGGCTCAAGAGCCTGCTGCATCTGGATGCGTTGCGCGCCAAGGACCCTGAACTTGCACGGGCTTGGATTTTCACCAACCTGCTCGCAGCATTCATAATTGACGACATGGTCCAGCACACGCTGAACTCTCCCCCCTGAGCCGACGGATCAACCGCTACGCCATGCATCCCTTTGGCGGATCGTCAAAATGCTCATTCACAGCTTGCGGGCGGCGATCATCGGCGTCGTCCCGCTGGACACCTACTACGTGCGGCTGAAAATCACAGGTCGCCGCCTCAACGAGCCGCCCCGACGGCGAACGCCGCAGATGGCTCAATCCTTAAGTTAGCGCTTATGGGGATGGTCCCCCGCCTCCAAGACAGGAGCCGGAACCCATGTCCTATGCAGATGCCACCGCCTTCGCCGCCAGCCTCGCCGCCACGCTGATGGTCTCGATCGTCGTGTTCGAGGCGGGGGACGGCACCCACGGCGCCATGCCCGCCAACGAGTTCGATGGCGATGAGGAAATGGTGAAGCTGGAACTCGATCCATGGGCCTGAGGCGCGAAAGCGCCTCATCCCCGACCACCCGGGACGCGGAAGCGCGTCCCGGGCCTTCCCCCTGGCGATGATCACCCATCGCCGGAGGTGGCGCCAGGGCCGAGGCCCTCGGCGACGAGAGGGAGAGTGCGGGCCGGTTTGGCCGTGACGGGTTGGAAGGTGGAGGAGAGGCCTCCGCCGCCCGTCGCGGAGCAACACCGATGACCCTTCCCCGCCACGATACCTTCCGCTCGATCGGCCAGATTCTTGCCGCTGATGTGCTTCCGGCGCTTTGCCATGCGCGAAAGCTGCCGCTGCGCGTCACCTGCCTCGGCGCCGCCAGTTATGATGATGGCGACGACATCCATGCATTCGATCGCACCGTGCCGCTCGGTACGCGTCAATCCCCCGAAGAGGCCATGGACCTCGCCATTCTGCGCGTGTCGCGCGGCGACATCCGCGCAGGTCGCGCATCGCGGTGATGCAGGACAGCGAATACGGCCTGGTGCTCGCCGGCGAAATCCGCGCCGGGATCATCCTCTGGCGCCAGCCGGTGGGCTCCGACGCCGAGGCCCGCCGCATCGTGACCGAGGCCAGCCGTCTGCGCGGCATGGCATTCGCCGCGTCGGAGCGCGGCGGACGCGGATTGGCGCGCGACCTGCGCTACCGCGCCAGCCTGCTCGAGGCGCGGCTGGTCGATCCGTTCTGGCGCGAAACCGCTGCCGAGCTGCTCAGCCTGCCGCGGGCCGCCTGATCTTTCGTCCATTTCCATCCATTTGGCCCGGTCTCGCGCCGGGCCTTGTCAAGTCCGGAGGCCGTCATGGCTGACTTTTACACGCATTTCTCCTGCCTGCTCGATGTGGGCACTCGCGAGAACGCCGCCCGTGCGCTCGAACTCTACAATGCCCTGTCCGACGAGAACGCCGGCGAGGATCCGCCCTCGGATGGGTTCGCGTTGTCGATCCAGCCCGAACATGGCGGCACGCATCTCTGGATGCGCGATGACGGGACCGGCGATCCCGAGCATGTGATCCGGTTCGTCATGCGCTGCGCCGCCGAGTTCGGCCTGACCGGGCGATGGGGCATGCAATACGCCAACACCTGTTCGAAGCCGCGGGTCGATGGCTTCGGGGGCGGGGCGCATGTGCTCGATCTCGTCACCGGCGAGACGGTGGACTGGATCTACACCGACGGGTGGCTCTCCACGCTGCTGGAAGGAGGCGATCCCTATGCCTGAGATCATCGAAACCACCGTCTATCGCCTCGACGAGCTTTCCGACGCGGCGAAGGACAAGGCCCGCGCCTGGTATCGCGAGGGCGGCTTTGACTACGACTGGTATGATGCCGTCTATGAGGACTTCCAGCGGATCGCGGAAATCCTCGGTGTCCGGCTCAAGACCAGGCCCGTTCGTCTTTATGGCGGCGGCACGCGGCAGGAGCCGTGCATCTGGTTCCGGGGGTTCTGGTCGCAGGGGGACGGGGCATGCTTTGAGGGTCACTGGTCCTATGCGAAGGGCGCCGCGAAACGCATCCGGGACTATGCTCCGCAGGATGGTGCCCTGCACCGGATCGCCGACGCGCTTCAATCGATCCAGCGGCGGAACTTCTACCAGCTGCGCGCCGAGATTGGCCATCGCGGGCACTACTATCACGAATACTGCATGGCGATCTCGGTCGAGCGTGACAGCCCGGCTTGGCAGGACATGACCGCCGATGCCGAAGATGCGGTGATCGAGGCGCTGCGCGATCTTGCCCGCTGGCTCTATCGCCAGCTCGAACGGGAATTTGACTATCTCTCGTCCGACGAGGCCGTCGACGAGACCATCCTCGCAAACGGTTACACCTTCACCGTGGCAGGTCGCCGCTTCGGGTAATTCTCAGCAGCTCAAGCCAGGATAAGCACCTATCCCGTGATTGAGCGCCACGGGAGCGCGGCAAGAATCTGTGCGCCGTGGACGCACATGAATACGATCGGGACAAGTACCTCGGTCTTGTGGAATGGCTTGTGCCGTTTTCCGTCGCCGTCGACGTCAAGAATGGCCCACTCATCCTTGTATGGGCTGACGGGGAGACGCTGCTCGAGCGCGGTAATCACCTCAAACTTCGCAGCATTGAGAGACTTGTAGCTCACGACGGCCCGGATCCACAGGACGCAGATCGCAATCCCGGCGAGCGAGACGGCCCATGTACTTAGGTGGCTAAAGGTAGACTGTGACAGGTAGGCTGCGCCACCGATGATGGCGGTGTTAACGGTGAGATAGAATGAGTTCGCAGACTGGCGGCGCTGGCTCACGCGATCGGCCATCTCCACCAGCATCTTGTAAATCTCGAGTACCTCCTTGTCTCGAGGGGCGCTCCCCGGCTCGATCTCCACGGCAGCTACCTCCCGTTCCCCAGACGCCAGACGGCGTTGATGATTGACTGCTTGTTCCACCCCACAGCCTCGTCGGCCGCATCCACCACCACGGATGACGCGCGCTTCTGTGCCCATGGATCTACGGCGACGATCGGCCTTCCGTAGTACTTCGCCCCTGCGATTTCTTTGCCAATCCACTTGCTGTGGTTTGCGTACATCCCGGTCGGAATCACCACGACATGGCTGTTGATGATGCGCTCATAGATCGCACTCTGCAGCGCCGCGTCGTTCGGCGCGAAGTGGATCGGGTTGTCCCGGGGCACTGACGTATTGGCGAAGTAGATATGTTGGTTATTGACCGACCACACCTCGTCGAAAATCCATTCGGCGAGCCTATCATAGTGCCCGGAGTATGCCCATGAATGGCTGATAAAGACGTTCACTTCCCTCCACCCTTCTTCATTGCCGCCTTCTGCTTGGCGCGATGAGCGGCCCATATATCGTCGATCGATTCCTCTTTGAGCGCCTGCTCAATGCGCTTAATTGCCTTGGGCGAATAGCGGGCGTGCGTGATACCGCCAATCGCGATTTCCTTAAAGCATTCGGGGTCGTCACGTAGACTAAGATGGTCGACCACGGACCTAGATTTCGGGATGGTGAGCCCCACCTTTTTCGCCAGCGGCGCCGCGCCGAGGCTATAGAAATCCAGTTCGTTTACGCGCCGCACCGCGACGACCGCCCCTGCACCCTCACCCTCTTTCAGTAATTGGACGGGCGTACCCTCGTTCTTGGTCAGGCGCAGACTAAGGCTCGGACCATCATGCTCCGCCGTGATGTTGATTGACGCGACACCAGGAAACACGGATGTCCAAGCCTCTCCACCAGAAAGCCTCTTGCATACTTTCTCGAGTTCCCCGTCGCTTGGTTGTTCGTAATCGCCGTTAACCGCGCTCTCAAGAACGGCAAGGCTACGTGCCTTGGCGACCGCGTCCATTTTCCGGCGCGTTCCCGGTGCGAGCAGCCCTTTGATTTCCTCCACCTCTTTATCGAACAGGGCCGATAGATCCTTGGGGGCGGTGGTGGAGATTGGGAGGACCCGCTCGGGCAGGTGAATAATTAGTTTCTCCTGAAAGACGTCATCATGGATGTCGCGAAAGAGCGTCACGCCAGCTTGGGCGTAGAAATAAAGCTGATGCTCGGACAAATCGATCAGGTAATGCTGGGCCGCGTCCCGCTGGCCGTTGATGGTCTGTAGCGTCAGCGCTTGTTCGTCGGTCAGGAACTTCAAATTGGCGTCGGTCAGCCCCTTGCGCACGCACGCATCGAATCCAATGGTTTGCTTCTCCCGCGCTTTCCGAATTTTACCTTGTCGCTCCCGGATGGCTGCTTTGAGCAGCATCTCAAATGCATGATCCAGCAAGATCAGGACAGCTTCGGTTCTTCCGCGGTCCCACGGTCTGTTGAAGTGTTCAATGGAAAGGACCAGCGCGTTGATGGCCTTTTCACGTAGTTGCCGGACTTCCTTCTTCAAATGCCCCCCTCGCGCCCCCGCGCATCTGATGCAACTCAACCGTAGCAAACAGAAGAACCTCGATAAATCCTTCAAACATGCCACCGGCCAACCGCTGTGTGACATGAGCGGCGACCGAGGGCTCCTTTTAGACCCACCGCCTCGCGACAAAATCGTGATGCTTCAGAGTCAGAGGCCAGCCGGGACGGGGCGAGTCCGGGCGGTCGAGAGAGAGCGCTGACCGGGCTTTCCCGTTCCCGCTCTCCCGAGGTTCCCTCCCATGAACATGGTTTCCGCCGTGGCCGATCCGGCCGCGCCGTTCGCCGCTGCACCGGCGACCCTTGCTGCCGCCAATCTCCTGCTTCCGCATCTCGAACAGGGACGACGAGTCGATGCGATCGCCCTCCGCGCTGCCATGGAAGCTGCCTTCGGCGCTTCCGACGCCACCGGCACCTGGAACTGGAAGGCGGCTTATGAGGCTTGCGAGGTCGCGACCGTCCTCTTCCTGCGTAAATACGGCAAGGCGATTTTCCGTAAAGCCGCTTTCCCGGAGGCACGGCTTCACCACCTGGCCAAGATCGCGGCGCTCCTGCCGACGCAGACCCGACGATCCGAGGAAAGCCAGAATTTTCAGCAGTTCAGCACGCCGGTCCCGCTTGGCTTCGCGGCGCTAACGGCAGCCGCAGTCACTCCGGATGATGTGGTGCTGGAGCCTTCGGCCGGCACCGGCCTCCTGTCGATCCTCGCCCAGATTGCCGGAGGTTCGCTGATCCTCAACGAGCTCGCCAAGACTCGCGCCGATCTGCTCTCCTCCCTCTTTCCGGCCAATGTCGTCACCCGGTTCGATGCCGCGCAGATCCACGACCACCTCGGTGCCGGGGCAGTTCCGTCCGTGGTGCTTATGAACCCGCCGTTCTCGGCCGTGGCCAATGTGAGTGGGCGGATGGCCGATGCAGCCTATCGGCATGTCGCCTCGGCCTTGGCCCGGCTCGCGCCGCACGGACGGCTGGTCGCGATCACCGGTGCGAATTTCGGCCCCGAGGCTCCGGCTTGGCGCGGTGCCTTCACCCGCTTGCAGGAACGCGGGCGTGTCGTGTTCACCGCCGCCGTCGATGGCGCGGCCTATGCCAGGCACGGCACCAGCATCGAGACGCGGCTGACCGTCATCGACAAGCTGCCCGCCGAGGATCCGTCCCTCGTTCCGGCCTCGCCAGGCACGGCCCCGGACGTCGCGACGTTGCTGCACTGGGTCGAGGCGCAGATGCCGCCGCGCCTGCCAGTCGCATTGCCGAAGGTTGCCGTTTCCGCACCGGCTGCCGCGCCGAAGACCGTGCGCGGTTATCTCGCCCGCCCGGCTGCAATGCGGCCTGTTGCGGCCCCGGCCAGCAATCCTGAAGGCGTGGAGTTGACTTACCAGACGCTGGACTGGACGCCGCCTGAAGGGGCGCGGCTGTCGGACGCCATCTACGAGGAATATGCGCTGCAATCCCTGCGGATTCCCGGTGCGCAGCCGCATCCGACGAAACTGGTGCAATCCGCCGCCATGGCCTCGGTTGCGCCGCCCCGCCCATCCTATCGGCCAATGCTGCCCGTCGACATCCATGAACGCGTGTCGGATGCTCAGCTCGAGACGGTGATCTATGCGGGCGAGGCACATGCCGACTATCTGTCGGGAGCCTGGACCGTCGATGCGACCTCCGACAATGTCAGTGCGGCGCCTGAGAACGCGGTCGGCGCGGTGCGCTTCCGCCGGGGTTTCATGCTCGGCGATGGCACCGGCGCGGGCAAGGGCCGCCAGTCTGCTGGCATCATCGTCGACAACTGGCTGCGCGGTCGTCGCAAAGCCGTCTGGATCTCCAAATCCGACAAGCTGATCGAGGACGCACAACGCGACTGGTCGGCGCTCGGCATGGAGCGGCTGCTGATCACACCACTCTCGCGATTCGCCTAGGGCAAGCAGATCACGCTCACCGAAGGCGTCCTATTTACCACCTACGCTACGCTACGGTCCGACGACCGCGGCGAGAAGGTTTCGCGGGTGCGGCAGATCGTGGATTGGTTGGGCTCCGATTTCGATGGAGTCATCATCTTCGACGAAAGCCATGCCATGCAGAATGCCGGCGGCGGCAAGGGAGAACGCGGCGATGTCGCCGCCTCGCAACAGGGACGCGCGGGCCTGCGGCTCCAGCACGCCCTGCCGGACGCGCGCGTGGTCTATGTCTCGGCGACCGGCGCCACCACGGTCCACAATCTCGCCTATGCACAGCGGCTCGGCCTCTGGGGCGGCGAGGACTTTCCGTTTGCGACCCGCGCCGAATTCGTCGAGGCGATCGAGGCGGGAGGCGTGGCGGCCATGGAGGTGCTGGCCCGCGACCTGCGGGCGCTCGGCCTCTATACTGCACGGTCGCTCTCCTATGATGGCGTCGAATATGAACTGGTCGAGCACCAGCTCAGCGGCGAACAGCGCCGCATCTACGATGCCTATGCCGGGGCATTCGCCGTCATTCACAACAATCTCGATGCGGCGATGGAGGCCGCCAATATCACCGGCAGCGAGGGCACGCTGAACCGGCAGGCGAAGTCTGCCGCACGCTCCGCCTTCGAGAGCGCAAAGCAGCGCTTCTTCGGCCATCTGCTGACCAGCATGAAGACGCCGACCCTGATCCGGCAGATCACGGAGGATCTGGAGGCGGGCCATGCCGCCGTCATCCAGATCGTCTCGACCGGCGAGGCGCTCATGGAGCGGAGATTGTCCGAACTGCCGACCGAGGAATGGAGCGACGTCCGCGTGGACATCACGCCGCGGGAAGTACTCGATTACCTCGCCCATTCCTTCCCGGTGCAGCTCTACGAACCCTTCACCGATGGCGAGGGCAATCTGTCGTCCCGGCCGGTCTATCGCGACGGCCAGCCGGTCCAAAGCCGTGAGGCCGTGGCCAGGCGCGACGAGATGATCGAGCAGCTTGCCAGCCTGCCACCCGTTCCTGGCGCGCTCGACCAGATCGTGCAGCATTTCGGGACCGACATGGTCGCCGAGGTAACGGGACGCTCGCGGCGGATCGTGCGCAGGGACAACGGTCCATCGGCACGGCTGGCGGTCGAAAGCCGCGCGCCCTCTGCCAATCTCGCTGAGACCTCGGCCTTCATGGATGACCAGAAGCGCATCCTGGTCTTCTCGGACGCGGGCGGCACTGGGCGCAGCTATCACGCCGACGTCTCGGCCAGGAACCAGCGCCTGCGCGTTCACTATCTGCTGGAACCCGGCTGGAAGGCCGATGCCGCCATTCAGGGGCTGGGTCGCACCAACCGCACCAATCAGGTGCAGCCGCCGCTCTTCCGGCCCATCGCAACGGATGTGAAGGCCGAGAAGCGATTCCTTAGCACCATTGCTCGACGTCTCGATACGCTGGGCGCAATCACGCGCGGCCAGCGCCAGACCGGCGGGCAAGGCCTGTTCCAGCCCGAGGACAATCTGGAATCCAGCTATGCCCGCGACGCCTTGCGCCAGCTCTATCTGCTGATCGTGCGCGGCAAGGTGGAGGGTTGCCCGCTGGAGCGGTTTGAATCTGCCACCGGTCTCAAGCTGATGGACAGCAATGGTCTCAAGGATGACCTGCCACCGATCACCACCTTCCTCAACCGTCTGCTGGCACTGACCATCGAACTCCAGGGCATCCTGTTCTCGGCCTTCGAGCAGTTGCTTGAGGCCAGGATCGACGGGGCCATCGCCTCGGGCACCTATGATATGGGGCTGGAAACCTTGCGCGCCGAGAGCTTCACCGTCACCGACCGGCAGGTAATCTACACCCATCCGGCGACCGGCGCCGAGACCCGGCTCCTGACCATTGCCGAGCGCAAGCGTAACCGGCCGGTCACGCTGGATGCAGCGACGGCCGAACTTGACGATCCCCGCGCGAAGCTGCTGGTCAATGAGCGTTCCGGCCGTGCCGCTGTCCAGATCCCCACCACCAGCGTCATGCAGGACGATGGCGATATCGAACGGCGCGTCCGGCTGATCCGGCCGATGGAGGCGCAGAACGTCCCCCTACGCATGATGGGCGAGACCCATTGGGTCGAGGTCGACGGGGAGACATTCGGCGCGGCCTGGAGGGCCGAACTCGCCGAGGTGCCGGAGTTCACCGACAGCACGCTGCATATGGTGACAGGTCTGCTGCTGCCGATCTGGAACCGCCTGCCGCAGGAGTCCTCTCGCGTCTATCGCCTTCAGACCGATGAGGGCGAACGAATCATCGGCCGCCGCGTCTCTCCCGCATGGGCGGCCAGCGCCTCGACCAGCGGTGTTCCTGCCGGCCTGACGCCCGATGCGGTCTATGCCGCGCTGATCGAAGGCCGGACGGTCTTCGATCTGGTCGAAGGGCTGCAACTGCGCCGTGCCCGCGTGATGGGTGCGAACCGCATCGAACTTTCGGGCTTCACCGAGGCGATGCGGGAGCGCCTGCGCGCCTATGGCCTCTTCAGCGAGATCATCTCGTGGAAGCTGCGCTTCTTCGTGCCGGTGGGCGCATCCGGACCGGAGATTATGGCCAGGCTCCTCGACCGCTTCCCGGTCGAGCGCATCGGTGAGCGGGAGGCCGCGTAATGTCCCGTCTCGACGCCACCGATCTCGCGCAGCGCCTCGGCCGACAGGCCGAGGCGGTGTGCCGAACCTATCTCTCGAACGGGCGCAAGCAGGGCAATTACTGGCAGGTCGGCGATGCGCGCAACACCGCTGGCCGCTCGATGTTTGTGCGATTGCATGATACCGCCAAAGGTGTCGCCGGGAAATGGCAGGACCCGGCGACCGGCGAGCATGGCGACTTGCTCGACGTGATCCGGGAATCCCTCGGCCTGATCGACTTCGCGGATGTCGCCGAGGAGGCCCGACGGTTCCTCAGCCTGCCCCGTCTGGAGCCGGGGCCGCATACAGGCCGGCCGCGAAGGCCGACGACGCCATCGGGTTCGTCCGAGGCCGCGCGTAGGCTCTGGCGCATGACGCAGCCGATCACGGGCAGCGTCGCAGAAGCGTATTTGCGCAAGCGCGGCATTACGGATTTACGCGGAGCCGCAAATCTTCGGTTCCATCCGAATTGCTACTGGCGGCCCGAGGGCGATTGGCCGACCGAGACCTGGCCTGCGATGATCGCTGCGGTCACCGACCTCAATGGCAAGGTCACCGGCGCGCACCGGACCTGGCTCGCCCGTGACGGCTCGGCCAAGGCACCCATCGATCCGCCGCGCAAGGCGATGGGCGACCTGCTCGGCAATGCCGTCCGTTTTGGCGAGGCGCAGGATGTCATGGCGGCAGGGGAGGGCATCGAGACCATATTGTCCCTGCGGCAGGCCATGCCCCCGATGCCGATGGTGTCCGCACTCTCTGCCGGGCATCTCGCCGCCATCCTGTTTCCGGCCAATTTGCGCAGGCTCTATATCGTCCGCGACAACGATCCGGCAGGCGACGGCGCGCGGGATAGCCTTGTCGACCGGGCACGCGGGGCCGGGATCGAGGCGATCACGCTCTCGCCCATGCTGGGGGACTTCAACGAAGATCTCGTCATGCGCGGGCTGGCTGCGCTTCGGGCGGAGGTGCGGGTGCAACTCGCCCCCGAGGACGTCAGCCGCTTCATGGTCCTCGCTGCATAGCCGGAAAGGGGGTGTGATCGGGCGGGTTCCGGCTTGTCATGGGCATATGGGACTGCACCCCACGGCAAGGGGACCGCGCCTCGGCCTTCGAGAGGGCGAGCGGCCCACAAACGGTCCGGCCCGGCAATGGCGGCGCCGGACTATTTTCCGCCGCCCCTTCGGGGCTTTGCAGCGCGAGGCAAAATAGTCCGGCTTTGCCATCGAGGCCCTCGCCAGGGCTCGGGCTGCCAGACCGGATCGCCCGTGGGCTTGTCGTCGCCATGAAGGCCGCGACGGTCGCGGTCCAGCCGAAGGACGCACCCATGTACGCTCATGACGAACTCGAACCCGATCACAGTACCTCCCCGACCGGCCATGTCATCGAGGATCTCGAACTCTACGGTTACCGTCCCGCGGAGGACGAGGCCGATCCCCGGATCACCCCCGAGGATCACGTCATCCAGACAGCTGTCGCCGATATATTCGACGCCCTGATTTCCAGCATGGTCGACACCAGCCTCGATTTCGACCTCGACGAGATCATGTGGTCCACCGTCAACACCTTCCACCGCGCCGTCGAGCGGATCGAGCGCAAACTGGACGACAACGAGCAGGCGCAGAAGCGCCTTCAGCGGGAACAGGATGGCTCGGAGGTCAAATCCGTCCAGCTCGAGAACCTGATTGGCATCGGCCAGAGCCTCATCGAGCGCCGCGACAGCATGGAGCTCTTCCGCGATACCGCCGCCGACATCTACCTGCGCACCACCGGCACGCCCTGGTCGCCGCGCTCCGGCTCACGGGTCAACCACCGCCAGATGACCGCGGCGATGATCGACAGCCGCGACTTCCTCGCCGCCAAGCGCAGGGCAGACAACGAGGTGCTGGTGCCCGCAGGGCCGAAGATCGCCTTCTCGGGTGGGGACACGACCGACCACCGGCTGATCTGGGACAAGCTCGATCAGGTCCATGCCAAACACCCGGACATGGTGCTCCTGCATGGCGGAACGCCGAAAGGCGCCGAACGCATCGCCGCCACCTGGGCCAACAACCACAAGGTGGCGCAGGTCGCGTTCAAGCCCGACTGGGCAAAACACGCCAAGGCCGCGCCGTTCAAGCGCAACGACCAGATGCTCGCCACCATGCCGATCGGCGTCATCATTTTCCCCGGAACCGGTATCCAGGACAATCTGGCCGACAAGGCCCGCAAGATGGGCATCCCGGTCTATCGCTTCGGCACGGGCAGCGCATGAGCGCTGCCCTCCAACATTCTCATGTCGAAGGCGCGCGAGCGGACCTGCCATTCCGTCTCGCCGAGACAGGCATGTTCATGCTATATCCCGGTTTGCGCCGTGGAGGTGGTGGCAGGCGCAACCGTTCAACCTTTTGCACGGAGCCGCCACCATGATCATTCTGGGCATCCTCGTTTCCATTGCGGCCATCGGTACGATGTGCTGGCTGCTGTTCAATCTCGCCGTCTTTGCGCTGCCGTTCTTCCTCGGCCTGAACGCCGCCACCTGGGCCTTTGGCACAGGTGCGGGATGGCTCGGCGCAGGGCTCGTCGGCCTCCTCGCGGCGGGGCTGACCCTGGCCGTTGCGCAGGGTTTGCTCATGTTCGTTCGCCCACTCTGGGCGCGTATGCTGATCGCCCTGGTCTTTATCGCTCCCGCAGTCCTCGCCGGGTTCTATGCCACGCTTGGCATCGTCAAACTCACGATGCCGTCCGAGACCTGGCAGCTCGTATTCGCGATCATTGGCGCAATAGCCGTGGGCGTGACGGCTTTCCTCCGGCTCGCGGGATGGGCGGCCGCCGGCCCGGCGGACCGGAACCTTGCGCGCGCTTGACACCGCATAGCGGCAGTTGGACGGACAGCCAGGGCAGCGTGACACCGGCCATCCCCGTCAGCAGGCGGGCGGGGATGTATCGGAGTGTACGAACCGGATCGGCGTGAGGCCCGCGCGCGGCCGTAACGGGAGCGCAAGATGTCAGCTCCGGCACTCGCCTGCCGATCCTGAACCCGGCAATGGGGGCAATTCCGGTGGAACCGTTCGTGTGTAAGGCCGCGCAAGGCCTGGGACGAAGGGTGACGGACTGGCCGTGATGTCGGCCGGGTCTGTCCTTCCTGTCACCTCTGGGGCGCCATCGTCTCCGTGTCATGCCCCGTCTCTCAACCGCTCCAAACGGCCTCTTCAATGGCCTGATCTGGCCAAAGACCGGCTGCGCCTCGACCGCTTCAGCGCAACAGCGCCGTCACAACTTTCTTCCCCTGCCGGTGCAGCCACCGTCATTCCTCGCGGTGACAAGAAAGTTCCTCCTTTACTGTCCTGCCCCCTGCTGCGCGGGGGTGCGCCAGCGATCGTCTCCGTCCTGTCGATCGCCATCGAGGTCGCAATGGTGCGGGCTCGAAAACGGAAAACGGAGACTTAAATTGGCGACCATCGGCACCTTCAAGAAGACCGGCTCGAACGAATTCACCGGCGAAATCGTCACCCTCAGCGTCCAGGCCAAGGGCGTGCGCATCGTCCCCGACCAGCGCGCCACCGGCGAGAACGCCCCCAGTCACCGGGTCCTGGTTGGCCGCGCCGAGATCGGCGCCGCCTGGTCCAAGCGCTCCAACGAGGGCCGCGACTATCTGGGCCTCAAGCTGGACGATCCGAGCTTCACCGCTCCGATCTACGCCAACCTCTTCGATGACGAGGACGGCGAGGGTTACTCCCTCATCTGGTCCCGCCCCAACCGCCGCAACGGCGACTAAGGCGCAAGGCCCCGGCCGAGAGGTCGGGGCCTTCTCCCTGCTCGCAGGAAAGCCGTCACCCCGGCCGCTGCCGCCGAATCGATTCGGAAGCGTTGAGCCAGGACGCACGCAAAGCCGGGCTCAGGATTTGCGATTTCAGATAGAAGATCGGAACAGAACGACTATTATAGTCGTAGTTCTGGAATGCGCGCCGGTCGCGATGGGAGGTGATCATGCATGATCACCTCCCGACAGTCGCGGGCCGCACGCGCGTTACTTGGTTGGACGCAGGAGACGCTCGCAGATAAGGCCCGTGTATCATTGACCGCGCTCAAGCGCCTCGAATCCGAAAGCCGGCTCGAGGTCTACGAAACTACGCGCGATCAGGTTCGCCGGGCCCTTGAAGCGGCTGGAATAGTTCTCCTGTCGACCGAACGCGGACAGGGGGTGCTGCTTGTTCATGATCGCGACGAAAAAGGACGCCGGTAAAGGGTCGGGGAATACTTGGCCCGCGCGAGCGCGTCTTTCGCAGTCAGCTAAAACCTGTAGCCGCTCGCAAGCCATTCACCCGACGGCTATTTTGTCTCAGGGGCGGCCGGTATGTCCTCGATGATCGAGCCATTCGAGGATGATGCTCCCGATGCCGAGGAACTGACGGCCTACGACCGGACGCACATCAAGCTGTACATGCGGCTCCTGGACGCCGCCGCCGACGGCGCCGAGTGGACCGAAGCGGTGGAAGTCCTGTTCGGGATTGACCCTCGACTCGAGGCGGCTCGCGCGCGCCGCGTCCATGACAGCCATCTGGCGAGAGCGAGATGGATGGCCCGAACCGGATATCGTCACCTCCTGTGGCAATCCGCGCCGCGGCACTGACCCGTCAGGCGGGGCCGTGAAGCGATGCCAAACCGGCATCGCTCATTGCCGTCCTTCAATCTTCCCACATGCGGATGATGCTGGAATCGTTGAACAACTCGACCGTTCCGTCAGAGCGAGGAGGGGAGGATGCGGCCAGACACATCCCAGTGGAGCGACAGCGATCGTTACGAGTTCTACGACAGCCTCTCGGTCGAGGGCCTTGCCTGGGAATGCCTGCGCCGCTCCGAACCTTATCAGGAGCATTTCGCCGAACTCGCCGCCATGAATGCGGAGACAAACCCCTACACCGATGACGCCCAGCATCTATGGGGGTTGCGATTTCCCGGCGCGACCGAGCCTTTCCGTACTCGAACAACAGGTCGTCTGGTCGCCGCTCGTCAATCCGGCCGTTCTGCTCATCGACACCGCGCCGTCGTTCCTGTCGTCGCCGCCTCCGCTCGCGCCTGCTGACGGCCGCGAAGGCCCCGAGGGCCTGTATGCGATCCACGAGGCCTATACCGACGCGCAAGTCTTGTATCTGACCGGCTGCGACGTTGGCAGCGCATCCTCCATAGTTCTGCCCCTCGACAGCGATCTACCCGACCGACTTCAGGCCGTTCTCCGTCTCTGGCATGCCGTAAACGCAGGACCAGTCCCGCACGATGCGCGCGTGACACCCTATCAACGACGGAGGATGCGCCAGATGATGCAGGCGGCCGATGGCCGCAGCAACGGCGCCAGCTACAGGGAAATCGCGATTGCCATGTTCGGTTCCGAGCGCATCGCCTCGGAGCCCTGGCGAACATCCGCGCTCCGCGACACGGTCATCGGGCTGATTGAGAGCGCCTCCGCCCTTATCGAAGGCGGCTACCGCAGGCTGCTCCGGCACAAACGCAAGGCCTGAACCTGCCGCGCTGCCCGGGGGTGGGGATTCTTCGCCCCCAATCTTCCCCATCCACCCCGCCGATCTTTCTCCGCCACCGTGGTCGCAAATCGCCGCTGGTCCTCTGCGGCGTCCCGCAACCCCACGGAGGCTCGATCCATGCACGCTGATCCCGCCGTTCTGCCGCCGCGCTACCTACGGACGAAAGAGGCGGCCGCATTTCTCAGCCTGTCGGCCAGGACACTCGAGAAACACCGCACCTACGGTACTGGTCCCGCCTATCACAAGCTCGGCGGGCGCGTCGTCTATTCCGTCGATGATCTCAAAGCCTGGGCCGACCGCGGCGCGGTGACCTCCACTACCGATCCGCGCGGCCAGCTGGTTCCGCCCAAGCGGCAGACGCCGCCGGCCTCACCGCGGGCGGTTCGCACTGCCCGCTGATGACAGGACGGCATCGAACCCTGTCGGAGCGCGGGCAGCTCGATCTGTTCAGAGCGCTTCCGGGAGATTTCGCGCCACGAGACGCGCAGGATCTCATGGCCTATCCCTTCTTCTCCCTCTCAAAGTCTCATCGCGTCGCGCCGATCGACTTCAGCGCGGGAGCCGTCTCGATCCGCGTCGAGGCAGTCCCCGATCACGGAATGGCGACCATCTGGGACGCCGACATCCTGATCTGGGCCGCGAGCCAGATCGTGGAGGCACGCGATGCCGGGCTGCGAACCTCACGGCTTATGATGGCGACGCCCTACGAGATTCTCACCTTCATCGGCCGCGGCACCAGCCTGCGAGATTATCGGCGCCTGAAGGCCGCACTGGACCGGCTGCAATCCACCACGATTTCGACCACGCTTCGTCAGACCGCTGAAGGACGCCGCCACCGCTTCTCCTGGATCAACGAGTGGCAGGAGCGGACCAACCGCAACGGCCGACCTGATGGCGTCGAGATGATCGTCCCGGACTGGTTCTACCAGGCTGTCCTCGACGATGCGCTCATCCTCACGATCGACCGGGCCTATTTCGATTTGACGGGCGGTCTCGAACGCTGGCTCTACCGTCTCGTCCGCAAGCATGGCGGCCGGCAGAAGGACGGCTGGCGCTTCGACTTCCGCCACCTTCACCAGAAATCGGGCAGCCTGTCGCCGTTCAAGCGCTTCGCCTTCGATCTGCGCGACATCATTCGGCGCCAGCCGCTCCCCGGCTACACGCTGTTCACCGAGATCGAATACGGCGGCCGGATGTTGCTGGCCTTCGAGCCCAGCCCAGCCTGTGGAAAACCTGTGGATGGCCTCGTGCCATCGGGAACCCGGACTATCGTGCTATCGGGAACCCGGGGCTCGTGCTATCGGGAACCCAAACAGGGCGTAACGCACGGAAATCGCGTCGAAAATCGCGCCCTTAACTTAGAGTCTAACGAAGAATCTAACTTTGAAGAGCGCAGACGCGATGTGCAAAAGCTCATCGTGAAGGTCGGCAATGCGCTGAAAGTAACGTCCGGCGACAAGCACCAGACGCTGGATCGGAACGCCTCCGCCGACACTCCCGCAGCCCGTCAGCGCACCCCCAAGACGTCTTCCGGCGATCGCTCGGGAGGCGCGTCATGATCCTCGCCTTGCTCAATCAGAAGGGCGGCGTCGGAAAGACGACGCTGGCGCTCGCCGTTGCGGGCGAGTGGGCCATGCAAGGACGACGGGTCATCCTCATCGACGCCGACCCGCAAGGCTCGGCGCTCGATTGGTCCGAGATGCGCGCTCGCGAGGGGCTGCCGCGCCTGTTCAGCGTGATCGGTCTCGCCCGAGACACACTGCATCGCGAAGCCCCCGCTCTTGCCAGGGATGCCGATCTCGTCGTCATCGATGGGCCGCCGCGTGTGGCCGGACTCATGCGTTCGGCGCTGCTGGCAGCGGACATGGTGCTGATCCCGGTGCAGCCGTCGCCCTTCGACGGCTGGGCGTCTGCGGAAATGCTGGCGCTGATCTCGGAGGCGCGCATCTACCGGCCGGAACTGGTGGCCCGTTTCGTCCTGAACCGATGCGGGGCGCGCACTGTGCTGGCGCGCGATACCGCTGAAGCGCTCGCGGATCATGACCCACCGGCCCTGGCCAGTCGCATCGGTCAGCGCATTGCATTCGCCGCCGCTGCGCAGTCCGGACGGATCGTCCGGGAACTCGACCATGAGAGCGCGGCCGCGCGCGAAATCTCCGCGCTGGCGGCCGAGGTCGCGCATCTCGGCAATCCCCGGAGCGCATCATGAGCGCCCGGGCAAACAGGAAGGGCTTCGCGACCCGGCCGGCCGATCCCGAACAATGGATCAAGGCCGGACCGCCCCCGAAACGCGACGAAGCGGCCACGAACACCGCCCGGCTGACCATCGACGTGACGCCCGAGTTGCGGGGGCGGATCAAGATCGCCGCCTTCCGGCGCGGCATGACCGTCGCCGACATGCTGCGCGAGCTCCTCGCACGGGAGTTTCCCCCAACTAGCGGAGATGGCGAATGACCCCAAGCACCACATCCGGTCAGGCTCGATCCGCGCACATGGCCGACCGGTTCACTCGTGTTGAGCTGGTCTGGGTCGAGAAGTCGGTCGAACACTGGATCAGGTTCGGCATGGCTGTGCGTGAGGAGATCCTGGACCGCCGCCGGCGTGTCCTCTCCTTCCGGCCAGGCTCCAGTTTCGCGCTCGTTCGCTGGGCTGCCAACGAACATGGCACCATCGAGTCCCGGCTCGACATCCTGTGCGCCCCGAAGCTGGGTGAAGCCTATCAGACCGTGCCGTTCGTCGATCCCGGCGGCGTTCTTCTCCTGCGCACACATGGCTGGCCCAAGGTGGAGCGCATGCTTCAGATCATCGACGCGATCGAAGCGGTGGGTATCGATGCGGTGGAGGTTTCGCCCGATCACTGGCGGCACGTCCACAATCGGCTCGCCGCCGGCGAACGGCCGCGTTCCTATTCGCCAACGCAGCACCGCGCCTGGCTGAAACGGCGGAGCGTCCAGCCATGAGCCGCCGCGCCATTGTCTGGACCATGGCGGCGGCGGGCGCGCTGATCGTCGCGCCGCATTTGACCGGGCACGGTCCCCGCTTCATCTGGAATGCGTCGGCCAGCGCGCCGATCGGCCTCTATTCCGTTCGTCCTGTGGGGCGGCTCGAGGTCGGCGATCTTGTCGCGGTCATGCCGCCGGACGATCTCGCGGGCTTCCTCGACGCGCGCGCCTATCTCCCGCGCGGCGTTCCCCTGATCAAGCGCGTTCTGGCGCTTCCCGGCACCCAAGTGTGCCGAAAGGGCGCGCAGATCATGGCTTACGATCACGCCTATGGCGAAGCCCGCGAACGCGACAGCCGGGGCCGCCAACTGCCCTCCTGGCAGGGCTGCCGGGTGATCGCCAATGGCGATGTGTTCCTAATGAACTGGGACACCGAAGACAGCCTGGACGGCCGCTATTTCGGGCCGCTCCCCCTCGCATCCGTCACCGCGCGCGTCGTGCCGATCTGGACCGACGAGAACGGCGACGGCCGCCTCGAACCGCAGGCGTCAACGCGGTGAACGCCTGCACGGGAGCGGACATGCCGCCCGTTCCCGGTCCACTCCGCCGCAAAGGAAAGGAACGTCCCATGCCGCAAATCGGTGAGTTCACCCGGCAGAGATCCGGCTTCTTCGGCCGCATCCAGACCCTCACGCTCGACAGCGAGATCGCCATCGTCGTGGTCGATGCCGCGGGAGTCGAGAACGCGCCCGATCACCGTGTTCACCTCGGCCCGGATGAAAGCGGCCCCGAGGTCGGCGCCGCCTGGTCGCGCACCGGCGAGAAGGCCGGAGACTATCTCTCGGTGCTGATCGACGATCCCGCCCTGCCGCATCCGATGCGCGCCGCCCTGTTCCAGAACGGCGCCGACGCGACGTCGTGGTCGCTGCACTGGAGTCGCGCGCCCAAGCGCGACGGAAAGGACTAAGCGATGCCGAAACACCGCTTTCGGCGTCGCCAGGGTCATGCGTTCGGGCGGCTTCGCGCTGCCCGGCGCACCACCTCACTTCTCCTTCTCGGCCTGTCGATACCTTTCGCGTCCGATACCCTGGCGCAGGTCCCTGCCGCACCCGCCGCTCAGGCCGTTCTGCGCGATCCGAACGCCCAATATGTCGCGGAAGCGTCGCTCCGCTTCGGCATTCCGGAGTACTGGATCCGCGCGGTGATGCGCGTCGAAAGCGCGGGCGATCTACGGGCGGTGTCATCGGCTGGAGCGATGGGCCTGATGCAGATCATGCCCGACACCTGGGCCGGGCTGCGCTTGCGTCACAGGCTCGGCCGTGATCCTTTCGATCGTCGCGACAATATTCTCGCGGGCGCGGCTTACCTGCGCGAGATGTTCGACCGCTACGGCAATATCGCGGCCATGCTGGCCGCCTACAATGCCGGACCGGGCCGTTACGACGAGTACCTCTCCGACGGTCGGAATCTGCCCGCAGAGACACGCGCCTATGTCGCGACCCTCGCGCCGATCTTGGGCGCGGATGCGCTCTCCGGTACGGCTTCTGTCACGCCCGCACCGCCGACCGATTGGCGCGAAGCGCCGCTCTGCGTGGCGCGGGCGGGGAACCGCGATACTGCGCCCGATACGCAGCCGCAAAGCACCCGCGCTCTCGTTCCGGGAGCGGATCAGGGCGCTGCGGAAGGCATTTTCCTTGGCGCTCAAGCCACGGGTGATGCGCCATGACCGGCCGAACGCACCATCGTGCTCTGGCGAGCTTTTGCGCACCATTGAGGGCGAAGGGGTCGGGTGCGGGCACCACGACCGGACGATGGCAGGATAAAAGCGCGCACGGTGCGGCTCTGGAGGGCGGTTGTTTTTGTTCATGTTTTCGGCGCGTTCCGCACCGTGCAGCGCTTCCGCGCACCGTGCGCTCCGCGCCCATCTTCCTGATTTCCCTTCTTGTTTCGCACTGTGCGGTGCCGCGTCATGTCCGATGATCGCGAGTTCCGCATCCGTCCGGGGCGTATCCGCTCGACCCGCGCGCAGCAGGCCAGGCCCCTCATCGCGCAGGCGCTTGCCGCCGCGAAGAAGGCCGGTGGCGGCGTCTCGCGATCCGGGCGCGTCACCTCCGGCAATCGGTCCCGTTTCGGGCGCGGCCAGCGCGCCAGCGTCCAGGCAAACCGCCTCATCACCTCCCGCACACGCGGCGCTGTCGTCAAGGCGCGCGTCGTCCGCCACATGGCATGGTCGGCGTCGCTCGGAACGCATCTCGATTATCTGCGCCGCGACGGCGTGACCCGAGAAGGGGAGAAGGCACGGCTGTTCGGGCCGGGGACGGAGGACGCGGATGGCCGCGCCTTCGCGGAGCGATGCGATGATGACCGGCATCATTTCCGCTTCATCGTCTCGCCCGATGACGCGCCGGATATGTCCGACCTCCGATCCTTCACCCGTGATCTTGTCGGCCAGATGGAAAAGGATCTCGGAACGCGCCTCGATTGGGTGGCGGTCGATCACTGGAACACGGCGCATCCGCATGTCCATCTGATCGTGCGCGGCGTCCGCGACGACGGGCAGGACCTCGTGATCTCCCGCGACTACATCAAGGAGGGGATGCGGGACCGGGCGCGCGATCTCATCACCCAGGAGTTGGGACCGCGCACCGATCTCGACATCCGCCGCGCGATTGAGGCCCAGGTCGAGGCGGAACGCTGGACACTGCTTGACCGGCAGCTTGTTCGTGATGCGGGCAAATCCGGTATCGTCGATCTTGCCCCGCTTGCCGACCGTCCGCAGGACGAGTTCCATACGCTGAAGGTCGGCCGTCTCCGCACCCTCGAAATCCTTGGGCTGGCCGGACAGATCGGCCTTTCGCAATGGTTCATCAAGCCCGACGCCGAGACGGTCCTGCGCGAGCTGGGCGAGCGCGGTGACATCATCAAGCGCATGCACCGCGCCCTGACCGAACGCGGCATCGACCGCGGCTCGGTCAGCTATGTCCTCGCCGGTGAAAGCCTCAACGTTCCCGTCATCGGCCGCCTGGTCGAGCGCGGTCTCGATGACGAGTTGAAGGGCACCGCTTATGCCGTGGTCGACGGGGTGGATGGCCGCACCCATCATATCAAGCTGCCGCATCTGGACGCCGCCGGCGACAGCCCGCCCGGCTCCATCGTCGAACTGCGTGCCTACGAGGATGCGAAAGGAGCGCGCCGCGTCGCGCTCGCCGTCCGCTCCGATCTCGATCTTGGTGCGCAGGTGGGCGCCACGGGCGCGACCTGGCTCGATCGGCAGGCCATTGCCCGCGATCCCATTGCGCTCTCGGACAGCGGCTTCGGCGCCGAAGTCCGTGAGGCCCTGGACGAGCGCGCGGAACATCTGATCGGCGAGGGCTATGCCGAGCGGCAGGGTGGCCGCGTCGTCTTCGCGCGTCGGCTGCTCAACACGCTGCGCAGGCGCGAACTCGACAGCCTCGCCGAGAAGCTCGCGACTGCGACCGGCATGTCCTTCGAGCGCGCCGCCAGCGGCGAATATGTCGCCGGTTCCTATCGCCAGCGCTTCGCACTCGCCTCCGGCCGTTTCGCCATGATCGACGACGGCCTCGGCTTCCAGCTCGTGCCCTGGTCGCCCTCAATTGAGAAGCAGATCGGCCGTCACGTCTCCGGCGTCGCCCGCGACGATGGCGGCGTCGATTGGGACTTCGGGCGCAAGCGCGGGCTCGGCCTCTAACCTCAATCGGAAAGGATCAACGCCATGTCCGCCACCAAAATCCTCTGGGGACAGATCACCGTCGTCTTCCTCATCATCCTCGCCACCACTTGGGGCGCGACGCAATATGTCGCCTGGAGCCTCGGCTATCAGGCCCAACTCGGCCCGCCCTGGTTCGAGCTGTTCGGGACGCCGATCTATTATCCGCCAGCGATCTTCTGGTGGTGGTATTTCTATGAAGCCTATGCGCCGCCGATCTTTGCGAAGGGCGGCCTCATTGCGGCCTCGGGCGGTTTCATCGCCATCGCTGTCGCCATCGGCATGTCGGTCTGGCGCGCGCGTGAGGCCAAGAACGTCGCCACCTATGGCTCGGCACGGTGGGCGGAAAAGCCCGAGGTCAAGGCCGCGGGCCTGCTCGATCCCGATGGCGTGGTCCTCGGCAGATATGACCGCGAGTATCTACGCCACGATGGGCCGGAGCATGTGCTGTGCTTCGCGCCCACCCGTTCGGGCAAGGGCGTGGGTCTGGTGGTGCCGACGCTGCTGACCTGGCCGGGCTCGGCCATCGTGCATGATATTAAAGGTGAGAACTGGCAGCTCACCTCGGGGTTCCGGTCTCACCACGGGCGCGTATTGCTCTTCGATCCGACCAACCCGAAATCCTCCGCTTACAATCCGCTGCTCGAGGTGCGCCGCGGCGAGTGGGAGGTGAGGGACGTCCAGAACATCGCTGACATCCTCGTCGACCCCGAAGGCAGCCTCGACAAAAGGAACCACTGGGAAAAAACCTCTCATTCACTCCTCGTCGGCGCCATCCTGCATGTGCTCTATGCCGAGCCCGACAAGACGCTGGCGGGCGTCGCCAAATTCCTGTCCGACCCCAAGCGCCCCGTCGATTCCACATTGCGCGCCATGATGAAGACCGCGCATCTGGGGGAGGCGGGGCCGCACCCCGTCGTGGCCAGTGCGGCGCGCGAGTTGCGCAACAAGTCCGAGAACGAGAGGAGCGGCGTCCTGTCGACGGCGATGTCGTTTCTCGGCCTGTATCGAGATCCGGTCGTGGCCGAGGTCACGCGCCGCTCGGACTGGCGGATCAGGGACATTGTGGGGGGCGATCAGCCGACCACGCTCTATCTCGTCGTGCCGCCCTCCGACATCAACCGCACCAAGCCCCTGATGCGATTGCTGCTGAATCAGATCGGCCGCCGCCTGACCGAGGATCTGCAGGCGAACGCCGGGCGGCATCGGCTCCTTCTTATGCTGGACGAGTTTCCGGCGCTCGGGCGGCTGGACTTCTTCGAGACCGCCCTGGCCTTCATGGCGGGCTATGGGTTGAAGTCCTTCCTGATCGCGCAGTCGCTGAACCAGATCGAGAAAGCGTACGGGCCGAACAATTCGATCCTCGACAACTGCCATGTGCGGGTGAGCTTTGCCACCAACGACGAGCGCACCGCCAAAAGGGTCAGCGACGCGCTCGGGACCGCAACCGAGATGCGCGCCATGAAAAACTATGCAGGTCATCGGTTGTCCCCGTGGCTGGGGCATCTCATGGTGTCGCGCTCCGAAACCGCCCGCCAGTTGCTGACGCCGGGCGAGATCATGCAGCTTCCACCGGATCAAGAGATCGTCATGGTGGCGGGCATTCCGCCGATCCGGGCAATGAAAGCGCGCTACTTTGAGGATGCCCGGTTTCGGGAGCGTGTTCTGTCGCCACCCGAATTGATTGGCCTCGAAGGAATCCGGCCCGACGACTGGACCACGCTTCCGATACCGGCGCGACCCGGACCCGCCGAGGATGATGAGGACCGCATGGGGGATGATGAGGATCCGACCGAATCCGAACGCCGGTTGCAGCCCGAACTCAGCCGCGCGAAGGCGGTAGAGAAGAAAAAGCCCATCGAGAACGAATTCGAGCCCGATCTCTCCGACGACATCGATGAAGAGGCCGCCCAAAACCGGCGGATGATCGGCCAGGTGCAGGGGATCGCCCGGCAGGTTGCGATGGACCCGAACGACGGTATGGAGTTGTAGGGCCATGACCAATCACCGGAAGAAGAAAAAGACCACGATCTATCTGGACCCCGACGTCGAGGCGACGCTGGCGGATTTCGCCGCGCGCCGGGATCGCTCGCAATCCATGATCGCCGAAGCCGCCATCGCGTCGTTCCTGTCGCCGGACGATGCTGAACGCAGGGAGGCAGTCGTCGCCAGGCGCCTCGACCAGATCGACCGGCGCATGACGCGGGTGGAACGCGATGTCGGCATCGCGGTCGAGAGCTTTGCGGTGTTCATCCGTTTCTGGCTGATGACGACGCCGGCGCTGCCTGAGCCAGCGGCGAAGGCTGCGAAGGCCAAGAGCGGGGAGCGGTATGAGGCGTTCATCACGGCCCTTGGTAGGCGTCTCGCTCATGGGCCGAAACTCCGGCAGGAAATTTCGGAGGATGTGGCAGGATCGGATCAAGGAACAGAGCCGGATTAAAGATGGGGGTGTGCTGAATCAGCGATCCTCGCTCGCGCCATCCATTCAAAGCCGGCGCAAGGGAGGCGTTGAAATCAAACCCTGGTTGCCGCGACGAGAAGCATCATCGGCCGTTCCAGTTCCTCGGCCAACGCCGGCATCTCTTTGATCTGTGCGGCTGTCGGCGCAAATTCCTCGATCCGGCGCAGCGCGAAGCCCGCGTTGATCAGCGTGTTCAGCGTCGTGGCCAGCGTTCGGTGATGTTTCACCACGCCCTTTGCGAACCAGTCCGTGCGGCGCTCGCCTTCGACCGAATATCCGTTGACCGGCCAGGTCTTGCGACCGTCCTCGTCCAGCAGCCAATGCGGATGCGCCGCTGCCATGAAGATAGGATGCTCGATGGTGAAGACCAGATCGCTGCCCGGCACCAATGCCTTATGGATCATGCGGATCAGCCGGTCGAAATCCTGGACATAGTGAAAGGTCAGCGCGCTGTCGATAAGCTCGAAGGCTGCCTCGGGCAGATCAAGCGTTTCCAGATCGGCGATGCGGTAGTCGATGGCTGGATCGAAGGTATCGGCTTGCGCCCGGGCAATCATGTTCTGCGACAGATCGAACCCGACGACCGAGGCCGCACCATGTTCGCGAAACCAGCGCGAGGTCCAGCCGAAGCCGCAGCCCAGATCGGCTACGCGCCTCGCGCTCACGTCCGGCAGCAACGCTCGGATAGCGGGCCATTCGGGCGCACCCTCCAGCCCGTGGACCTGCCGGGGCAACTGGCTGTAGCCGGTGAAGAAGTCGGGATTATCGTAGATATTCTGTGCCACGATCATCTCCAGCACTAAAAGGCGGCATCGTTCTTGCGGACGTCGAACGCCCGAAACGTTCGCGTAGCAGACATACCCGACGGTCCAGTCGAATCAACCGAAGATCGCTGGCGCCTATGAGGGAGCATGGCCACCGCCGTTCTCCTGTATTTTTAACCCACACTACTACGACGACCGAAATTTGTTGAAACGACCCGTTTTGGGCCTCTTTTAGTGATCCCCATCCGGGGACCGTCTCTCGCCTCCCTGGTGGAACGGGGACGAGATGGCAGGCATCAACCACAAACAGGCAACGGTGGACCGCGGCGCGCGCATGCTCCGAACGGCGCTCGGGCCTGCCATCTCAACCCTGCTGCAAGACCCATCCGTCGTCGAAGTCATGTTGAACCCCGACGGCCGGATCTGGGTGGACCGGCTGTCCGAGGGGCTGGCCGATAGCGGCGAGATGCTGTCCGCTGCCGATGGTGAGCGCATCGTGCGGCTGGTCGCCCACCATGTCGGCGTCGAGGTCCATGCCCGCAGCCCCTGCGTCTCGGCGGAACTTCCGGAAACGGGTGAGCGGTTCGAAGGACTGCTGCCGCCTGTCGTGGCCGCGCCGGCCTTCGCCATCCGCAAGCCCGCCGTCGCGGTGTTCACGCTCGAGGATTATGTCGCGGCCGGCATCATGTCTGTCGATCAGGCGGAAACGCTCCGCACCGCCGTTCAGTCGCGAGCGAACATCCTCGTCGCGGGTGGCACGTCCACTGGCAAGACCACGCTGACCAATGCGCTTCTGGCCGAAGTCGCAAAGGGCGCGGATCGCGTCGTCATCATCGAGGACACCCGCGAACTGCAATGCACGGCACCCAATCTCGTGGCGATGCGGACCAAGGATGGCGTCGCCAGCTTGTCAGATCTTGTGCGGTCGTCGCTGCGCCTGCGGCCCGACCGCATTCCGATCGGTGAGGTGCGCGGCGCCGAGGCGCTCGATCTCCTCAAAGCCTGGGGCACCGGGCATCCGGGCGGTATCGGCACCATCCATGCGGGGTCCGGCATCGGCGCCCTGCGCCGCCTCGAACAATTGATCCAGGAAGCCGTCGTCACCGTCCCGCGCGCCATGATCGCCGAGACCATCGACCTCGTGGCCGTCCTCGCCGGTCGTGGTTCCGCACGGCGGCTTGTCGAACTCGCCCGCGTCGAAGGTCTCGGTCCCGACGGCGACTACCGGATTTCCCCCGCTTTCCCCGAACCCACCAGCACTCACGATTCAGGAGATTCCGCATGATCCGTCGCGCCTTCCGTATCCGCCATCATATCGCAACCGCCTCTGCCTTTGCCTGGGTGAGCCTAATGACATCCCCGGCCTTTGCCTCCGGTTCCTCGATGCCCTGGGAGGCGCCGCTGCAATCCATCCTCGAATCCGTCGAAGGGCCGGTGGCGAAAATCGTGGCGGTGATCATCATCATCGTCACCGGCCTGACGCTGGCCTTCGGTGACACCGGCGGCGGCTTCCGGCGCCTGATCCAGATCGTCTTCGGCATCTCCATCGCCTTCGCGGCATCCAGCTTCTTCCTCTCTTTCTTCAGCTTCGGCGGCGGAGCGCTGGTCTGATGGCGGTGAGTTTCGAGGCGCTCGATACCGTCCCGGGCTTCGCCGTGCCGGTTCACCGCGCCCTGACCGAGCCGATCCTGCTCGGCGGAGCGCCGCGCTCCGTTGCCATCTTGAACGGCACACTGGCGGGGGCGGTCGGCCTCGGCCTCCAGCTCTGGCTGGCCGGCATCCTGATCTGGGCGGTGGGCCATATCACCGCTGTCTGGGCCGCCAAACGCGATCCGCTCTTCGTCGAGGTCGCGCGCCGCCATCTCCGCATCCCCGGCCATCTCTCGGTGTGAGGCACGAGTCATGATGAATCTCTCGGAATACCGCCGCACCGCCTCCCGCCTCGCCGATTATCTGCCCTGGGTGGCTCTGATCGGAGAGGGCATTGTCCTTAATAAGGACGGCTCGTTCCAGCGCACGGCAAAATTTCGCGGTCCCGATCTCGACAGCGCCGTCGCGGCCGAACTGGTCGCGGTGGCCGGGCGGCTCAACAACGCCTTCCGCCGTCTCGGCTCCGGCTGGGCGATCTTCGTCGAGGCGCAGCGGTCGGAAGCCGCGACCTATCCCGCCAGCGAGTTTCCCGATCCGGCATCGGCGCTTGTCGATGCCGAGCGCAAGGCCGCTTTCGAGGAGGAAGGCAGCCATTTTGTCTCCGGCTACTTTCTCACCTTCCTGTGGCTTCCGCCCGCAGAAGATGCCGCACGCTCCGAGTCCTGGCTTTACGAGGGCCGCGAGACCGCGGGCGTGAATCCTTGGGAATTGGTGCGTGGTTTCATCGACCGCACCGATCGCGTGCTGGCACTACTCGACGGATTCATGCCGGAATGCCGCTGGTTAGATGACGCCGGGACGCTGACCTACCTGCATTCGACGATTTCGACCAACCGGCATCGTGTCTGCGTGCCCGAAACTCCGATCTATCTCGATGCGCTGCTGGCCGATCAGCCGCTGACCGGCGGCCTGGAGCCGCGCCTGGGCAATCAACATCTCCGGGTGCTGACGATCACAGGCTTCCCGAGCACGACCACCCCCGGCCTGCTCGACGAGATGAACCGGCTGGCCTTTCCCTATCGCTGGTCCACCCGCGCCATCCTCATGGACAAGACCGACGCGACCCGGCTGCTGACAAAGATCAGGCGGCAGTGGTTCGCCAAGCGCAAGAGCATCGCGGCGATCATCAAGGAGGTGATGACCAACGAGCAATCGGCGCTCGTGGACACCGATGCAGCAAACAAGGCCGCCGACGCGGACATGGCGTTGCAGGAACTCGGCGCCGACATGGCCGGCATGGCCTATGTCACGGCGACCGTCACCGTCTGGGACGAGGACGCCCGTCGCGCCGACGAAAAGCTGCGACTGGTCGAGAAGATCATCCAGTCCCGCGATTTCAGCGTCATGGTGGAGACGGTCAACGCCGTCGACGCCTGGCTCGGCAGCTTGCCCGGACATGCCTATGCCAATGTCCGGCAGCCTCCGGTCTCGACGCTCAACCTTGCCCACATGGTTCCCTCAAGCGCCGTGTGGGCGGGGCCGGAACGGGACGATCACTTCGGCTCGCCCCCGCTGCTGTATGGCAGGACCGAAGGATCGACGCCGTTCCGGCTCTCGCTTCATGTCGGCGACGTGGGCCATACCCTCGTCGTCGGTCCGACCGGCGCGGGCAAGTCCGTGCTGCTGGCGCTGATGGCCTTGCAGTTCCGCCGCTATGCAGGATCGCAGGTTTTTGCCTTCGATTTCGGTGGCAGCATCCGCGTCTCCGCTCTCGCCATGCAGGGTGACTGGCACGATCTCGGCGGTGAACTGACCGATGCGGCCGAGGATTCCGTCTCGCTGCAACCGCTGGCCCGCATCCACGAGACAGCCGAACGCGCCTGGGCCGCCGACTGGATCGTGGCGATCCTGATGCGCGAGAACATCCAGATCACGCCCGAGGTGAAGGAACATCTCTGGACGGCGCTGACCTCGCTCGCTTCCGCCCCGGTCGGCGAACGCACAATCACCGGCCTTGCCGTGCTGCTGCAATCCAATGACCTGAAACAGGCGCTGCGCTCCTATTGCGTAGGTGGTCCCTATGGACGCCTTCTCGATGCAGAAACCGAACATCTCGGCTCTGCCGACGTGCAGGCGTTCGAGATCGAGGGCCTAGTTGGGACCGGCGCCGCGCCCGCCGTCCTGTCCTACCTGTTTCATCGCATAGGCGATCGTCTCGATGGCCGTCCGACGCTGCTCATCATAGATGAAGGCTGGCTTGCGCTGGACGACGAAGGGTTCGCCGGCCAGCTCAGGGAATGGTTGAAAACGCTTCGCAAAAAGAACGCCAGCGTCATCTTCGCCACCCAGTCCCTGTCCGACATCGACAATTCCGCCATCGCACCGGCCATCATCGAAAGCTGCCCGACGCGGCTCTTGCTGCCGAACGAGCGCGCCGTCGAGCCGCAGATCACGGAGATCTATCGTCGCTTCGGCCTCAATGACCGCCAGATCGAGATCCTCGCCCGGGCCACGCCGAAGCGGGATTACTACTGCCAGTCGCGGCGCGGCAATCGCCTGTTCGAGCTGGGCTTGTCCGAGGTTGGCCTCGCGCTCTGCGCCGCATCCGCCAAATCCGATCAGGCCCTGATCGCCGAAATCTTCGCCGAGCATGGCCGCGACGGGTTCCTCGCCGCCTGGCTGAGGGCGCGTGACGTCGAATGGGCGGCCGATCTCATCCCGGACCTCACCAATCTTGCGACTGAAAGCGAGACCCTGCCGCTCGCCGTCCCCGACGGCGGCGACATCGAACTCACCCTGGAAGAAGAGGAGATCATCCCATGACGCGCAGAATGCCCCGGATCACCCGCTTGGCCAGTGTCTCGGCGCTGGCCCTTGCCCTTGCCACACCGCTGGCACTGGCGCCGGTGTTCACAACACCGGGCCATGCCTTCTTCGGCGGGTTCGGTCGGATCGTCTATGACCCGACCAACCATGCCGAGAACCTGCTGACCGCCGCCCGCACGCTGGAGCAGATCAACAACCAGATCACCTCGCTCCAGAACGAGGCGCAGATGCTGATCAACCAGGCCCGCAATCTCGCGAGCCTGCCCCACAGCTCGCTTCAGGCCCTTCAACAGAACGTCCAGCGGACCCAGCAGCTTCTCGGCCAGGCCCAGAACATCGCCTTCGACGTGCAGAACATCGACCAGATGTTCCAGCAGGACTACGGCAACCTGTCTCTGACCGCGACCGATCAGCAACTCATCGCGGATGCCCGGTCCCGCTGGGAGACCACGGTCGGCGGCTTGCAGGACGCCATGCGCGTCCAGGCTGGCGTCGTCGGGAATATCGACTCCAACCGTGCCGAGATGTCCGCGCTGGTCGGTGAAAGCCAGAATGCTGTCGGCGCGCTTCAGGCCACCCAAGCCGGCAACCAGCTTCTCGCGCTCCAGTCGCAGCAGCTTTCCGACCTGATCGCGGTCATCTCGGCCAATGGCCGGGCGGACGCCCTTTTGGAGGCAGAGCGCGCCACGGCAGCAGAACAGGGCCGCATCCAGCGCGAACGCTTCCTGACGCCGGGCTCGGGCTACCAGCCCGGCAACGCGCAGATGTTCAACTGAGGCCGGGAGGGGAGATCATGGAAGGGAAGGTGCTGGCCCGGATCGCGGCCATCGTGTTCGTCGCCGTCGCCATCACGACGGCGATCATCGAAATGACCCGCGAGGACGCCTCCGGCCCGGCGCCTTCCGCTCCGGCCCTCCAGCCATCGGTCGATCCTCTGCGCGAAGGTCAGCGCCGCTGCCAGGAAATGGGTGAGGCCGCTGCCAATGATGCGGAATGCCTCGCCATCTGGGCCGAGACCCGTGACCGTTTCCTTGGCCGGTCCCCTGCGCAGACGGCCCCCGGCCCGAACGGGGAGCGATGAGCCATGGGCGGAACGGGGGTCATCGACAATTTCCTTGGCATCTTCACCAGCTATATCGACTCCGGTTTCGGTCTGCTCGGCGGTGAGGTTGCCTTCATTGCAACGACGCTGATCGTCATTGACGTCACGCTCGCCGCCCTCTTCTGGGCCTGGGGCGCGGATGACGACATCATCGCGCGTCTGGTCAAGAAGACCATCTTCATCGGGGTGTTTGCCTATATCATCAGCAATTGGAACAACCTCTCGCGCATCGTCTTCGAGAGCTTCGCCGGCCTCGGCTTGATGGCTTCCGGCACCGGTTTCTCGGCTGCCGATCTTCTGCGTCCCGGCCGCGTTGCCCAGATCGGCCTCGATGCCGGGCGGCCGCTTCTCGAATCCATCTCCGACCTGATGGGCTGGATCGCGGTCTTCGAGAACCTGGTGCAGATCCTCTGCCTGTTGTTCGCTTGGGCACTGGTGATCCTCGCCTTTTTCATCCTCGCGATCCAGCTTTTCGTCACCCTGATCGAGTTCAAGCTGACGACGCTCGCCGGCTTCGTGCTCATCCCCTTCGGGCTGTTCGGCAAGACAGCCTTCATGGCCGAGCGCGTATTGGGCAATGTCGTCTCCAGCGGCATCAAGGTGTTGGTTCTCGCCGTCATCATCGGCATAGGCTCGACGCTGTTCGGCCAGTTCACCGCAGGCTTCGGCGGCGCGACCCCGACCATCGACGACGCCATGGCCATCGTGCTGGCCGCCCTTTCCCTTCTCGGCCTGGGCATCTTCGGCCCCGGCATCGCCACCGGCCTCGTCTCCGGCGGCCCGCAACTCAGTGCCGGCGCTGCCGTGGGCACCGGCCTGGCTGTCGGTGGTGCCGCGGTCGCTGCCGGTGGCGCGACCATGCTTGCTGCGCGGGGTGGCGGTGCTGCACTCTCGGGCGGTGCTGCGCTTGCGCGAGGCGGAGCCTCAGCCGCCGGTGCAGCTTCGTCTGCCTATTCCCTCGGCTCCATGGGTGGGTCCGGGGCGGCCGGGGTCGCTTCCGGCCTCGGCGGTGTTGCGCGCGCCGGAGCATCTGCAAGTATATCGCCCCTCAAGCGCGCCGCCTCCCGCGCCGCCGACAGCCTCAAATCCAGCTATTCGGATGGTGCAAAGGCCGGGTTCGCGGCGTCCGGCGGCAGTTCGTCCATGGGCACGGTCGGCGGAACCCCTGCGCCAGCGCAATCAACCCCTTCAGCCGCTGATGGTCCGCCGGCCTGGGCGCAGCAGATGCGCCGCAGCCGGGCCATGAGTCACGGCGTCAGCGCCGCCGCTCATGCCGTCCGTTCCGGCGACAGCCACGGTGGCGGCTCTTCCGTCAGTCTTTCCGAAAGCGACCGCACATGAACATCTTCAAACGACCGACGACCCACTACGGCAAAGTGCCGGAACCCGAAACGCCCTATCAGCGCGCCGCGCAGGTGTGGGACGAGCGCATCGGCTCGGCGCGCGTGCAGGCGAGGAACTGGCGCTATATGGCATTCGGCTCGCTGATCCTCTCGGTCGGCTTTGCCGGCGCTCTTGTCTGGCAATCGGCGCGCGGAACCGTCGTGCCCTGGGTGGTCCAGGTGGACAATTTCGGCCAGCCGCAAGCCATCGCGCCGGCAGCGGCTGATTTTCGGCCGACCGATCCGCAGATCGCATTCCATCTCGGCCGCTTCATCGAACAGGTCCGCTCGCTTCCCGCTGACCCGATCATTGTCCGTCAGAACTGGCTCAGGGCCTATGACTGGACCACGGATCGCGGCGCCGTGGCGCTCAACGACTACGCCCGCGCCAACGATCCCTTCACCCGTGTCGGCCGCCAGCAGGTTGCCGTCGAGGTGTCGAGCATCATCCGGGCGTCACCGGACAGTTTCCGCGTGGCCTGGACCGAACGCCACTACGAGAACGGCCAGCTCTCCTCCACCGAGCGATGGACGGCGATCCTGACCATCGTGATCCAGCCCCCGCGTGATGCCGAGCGGCTGCGCGCCAATCCTCTTGGAATCTATGTCAACGCGATCAACTGGTCGCGGGAGATGAGCCAATGATCGCCACCTCTTTCCGTAAAGGCGGGCTTCCGGTTTTCCGTAAACCCACCCTCGCGGCTTTGCTGCTTTCCGCGACCATGCTGGCCGGCTGCGCCACCAACCGGACACCCCAGTTCAGCTATGACGCCGACGTGCCGCCGTTGCCGACCGTGCAGGCGGCCATCACGGACGACCGGCCCCGGCCATTGCACACGCCTCCGGCCTGGACTGTCGCCCGAGGCGGCGAGGCTGCCGGCACAGCGACCGCCCGCGTCGAGAACGCCAATGCCGCCGCCCGCGTCGAGCCGCGCCGGGAAGGCTATTACAACGCCATCCAGATTTATCCGTGGAGCGAGGGCGCGCTCTATCAAGTCTATGCCGCCGTCGGGCAGATCACCACCATCGCGCTGGAACCCGGCGAGAGCCTGACCGGCGCGGGACCGATCGCAGCCGGCGATACGGCCAGGTGGGTGATCGGTGACACCGAAAGCGGATCGGGCGCGACCCGGCGGGTGCATGTGCTGGTCAAGCCGACGCGGCCGGACATCTCGACCAATCTTGTCATCACCACCGACCGGCGCATCTACATGATCGAACTGCGCGCGCGGGAAGCGCTCTACATGCCCGCCGTCGCCTGGGCCTATCCCGCCCCACCGCCGGGAAGCCGCGTCACCACGCCCTCGGCCCCTGTCATTCCAGCCGAGGCGGCGCGCAACTATCGTTACGGCTTGCAGGTGCAGGGCAGCACCCCGCCATGGCGTCCGGTTTCCGTCTTCGACGATGGCCGGCGTGTCTATGTCGTGTTCCCGCGCGGCATCGTGCAGGGTGAGATGCCGCCTCTGTTCGTCCTTGGATCGGATGGCGAGCCGCAGATCGTCAATTCCCGCATTCATCAGAACGTCCTGATCGTGGACAGGTTGTTCGGCGCAGCGGAGCTTCGCCTCGGGAGCGGCGACCGCCAGCAGGTGGTCAGGATCGTCCGCATTGAGCAAACCCAAGCTGCAGCCCAGCCGGCCCGCGCGACGACCACGGGAGGATCGTCGTCATGAGCGACACCGGCACCGCCGCGCCTATGCGGCTTCGCGCCGAACCACCCCGCGTCACCCGCCTGTCCCGCAAGGTGCTGGCAGGCGTCGGAGCGGTCGCGTTGCTCGGCATCGGTGGGGCGCTGATCTATGCCCTCCAGACTCGAGACGCAGGACCGGGCGGCGGAGAACTCTATTCGACCGAGAACCGGCCCACGGCGGATGGCCTGTCGGGCCTGCCGCGCGACTATACCGGCCCGGTGCTGGGGCCGGCGCTGCCCGGCGACCTTGGCCGACCCATTCTCGACGCGCAGAACCGGGGACAACCAGTCGTGACGCCCGTCATGACGGCGCCCGCCGTCGATTCCGAGGAACAGCGCCGTCTCGCCGAGGAAGAAGCCGCGCGCTTGAGCAATGTGTTCTTCCAATCCGGTCCGCGCAGCGGAACAACACCGGGAGCGGCCATGCCCGGCCTTGGCGTCGGCGGACAGCCCGCCACGCAGGATCGGCACACGGCTTTTCTCAATGGTCCCGTGGACCGGCAGACCGTCGCCCCGGATCGCGTCACCCCGCCGGCCTCGCCCTGGATACTACAGGCCGGGGCCGTCATTCCGGCCGCGCTCATCACCGGCATCCGTTCGGACCTTCCGGGCCAGATTACCGCGCAAGTCACCGAAAACGTCTATGATAGCCCAACCGGCTCGCTGCTTCTGATCCCGCAGGGCACCCGGATCATCGGCCAATATGATGACGGCGTGACCTTTGGCCAGCGCCGCGTGTTGCTGGTGTGGAACCGCCTGATCCTGCCGGGTGGTCGATCCATAGTGCTGGAACGCCTGCCGGGCGCTGACTCTTCCGGCTATGCCGGGCTTGAGGATGGCGTCGATTATCATTGGTGGGATTTGATGAGGGCGGCAGGGCTCTCCACGCTGCTCGCGGTCGGAACCGAACTTGCATCGAGCGATGAGGACCGCTTGGTCCGCGCCATCCGCGACGGGGCGCAAGACACCATAAATCAGGCGGGTCAGCAGATCGTCCAGCGCCAGTTGCAGGTTGCGCCGACACTGACCATCCGACCGGGCTTCCCGATCAGGATCATCGTTACCCGAGATTTGGTATTCGAGTCCGCAGGAGGTTGACCATGACGAAACTGAAACTCGGCCCCATCGCCGACGAGAAACCCGTGAAGGTGACGGTGGAGCTGCCCGCGGCGCTCCACCGCGATCTCACCGCCTATGCCGAGGTGCTGGCCCGCGAGAGCGGCCAGCCCGCCGCCGATCCCGTCAAGCTCATCGTGCCGATGCTGAAGCGTTTCATCGCTACGGATCGCGGCTTCGCCAAGGCGCGACGCTCGGCTCAATCTAAGATCCCGCCTGCGTGACCTTCGCAGGTCTCGCGGATGCCACCTTGGCCATGCTGAGCAGCCTGCGGAACGCGGGATTGTCGTTGTTCTGCGACCAGACGGCGGAGAAGGGGAGTGTCTCTCCGGCGATGGGGCGGTAGGTGATACCGGGAAGTAGGGCGACGGTCATCGCCTCGCTCACAAGCGTCAGGCCCCGCCCGATCGCCACCAGCGGCAGCAGGTTGTCGCGGCCGACCGACTGCACCTGGATCTCCGGGTGGCGGCCGAGAGCGGCCAGCTCCCGCACCAGATGATCATGGATCTCCTGGCCCGGCGCCGCCTCGCTTACGATGAAGGGTTCTTCGGCCAGGTCCGGCCATGTCAGCTCGGCGTGGGCGGCGAGGGGGTGCTTATCGGGGAGCACCACGAAGACCCCTTCGCACCACAGATGCGCGCGGTCGCAGTCGGGCCAGTCCCGATCTCCGGTCAGAAAGGCGACGTCGAGGCGGAACTGGCGGATGGCGGCGATATGCTCGTCGGGATTGCCGTCGATCAGCTCGATCCTGACATCGCCATGCCGAACGCTATAGCTGTGCAGCAGCTCGGCAAGGAAGCCGGAGGCGATGGAGGAGTAGATGCCGATCCTGACGCTGCCGTTCTCGCCTCGGCCGACCGCGGCGATGTCGTGGGCTCCTTCTCCGAGGTTGCGGATGATCTGGCGGGCGTGCCGGAGGAAGCGCCTGCCTGCGAATGTAAGGCAGACGCCGGCGCTGTGACGATGGAAGAGGGAGGCGCCGAGACGGTCTTCGAGATCGCGGATGCGTCGGCTGATGGCGGATTCCCGAACACCGATGGCAGCTCCCGCCTTGCGGAAGCTGCCATGTTCGGCAGCGGCTACGAAGTATCGGAGATGGCGAAACTCGATTGATTTGGAATGTTTCGCCATCTGCTGCATCACTATATAACGACGGCGAGCGTCTGGACAAAGGATGCCAAGAGATTGACTATCAGCATCATCCAGAAGGCCGCGGCAGCCAAGGCCAGCAGCAGAATCCCGCGCTGGCATGGTTTGACAACGTAGATCAGGCTGCCTCGCAACTGTCTGTTGATAAATGGGTTCTCTTTTGTCCGGCAGATGGGCAGAAAACCTCGATCACTTGTCCGCATTGAATTACCTTGGCCTTTGGATACAGACGCGTAGGTGGGGAGACCGTTGACCTTAATTGGCGCCGGAGCTGACCCCGGCGCCAATTGTTCATCGGGTTGGGTCACCGTAGACAATACCATTCGGGCGATCGCCGACCGGCACTGTCTTGACTACTTCCTGGCTCGCCACGTCTATGATCGACACGGTGTCGTCGGCAATGTTGGTCACGAACACGAATGTCCCGTCGGTCGATGCCGAGACGCCATGGGCACCGCCGCCGGTGGTGAGGGTCTTCACTACCTGACCGGTCGCGGTGTCGATCACGGAAACGGTGTTGTTAGGCTCCGCGTCGGTGCCCTGGTTGGCCACATAGACGTAGGCTCCATCAGGGGTCGTGAACATCTGGATCGGGTTCGGCCCCACCTCGATCCTGTTCGTTACTTCGCGGGTTGAGGTGTCGATGATCGCCACGCGGTTTTCGTCGCGAAGCGAGACATAGACCTGATCGCCGGAGGGCGTGAACCCGACCTGGACTGGCGCGGTTCCGACCGGAATGCGCGCCACCTCGGACAGCGCCTGCGTGTCGATGAGGGACACGGACCCATCCTCGACGTTGGCCACGTAGAGCTCAGTCTCGTCCGGGCTGAGCCGCAGGCCGTGCGGATAGTCCCCGGTCGCGATACGCCCGATGACTTCGGCCCGTGCGAGGTCGACCACGGCGATCTCGTCTCCGCCGGCCAGTGAGACATAGGCGCGGCCAAGCCGATCAGCGACAACATGGGCCGGGTGGGAGCCAACTGCCACGGTCGCCTTGGGCGCGGCGAAGTTCTGCGGATCGAGAATGACCAGCAGACCCTCGGCCGCGCCTTCCGCGCCGTGCCCGTGCCCGTCTGACCTGTGATCCCCCTCGGTGGCAGGATCGCCAACTGCCAGCAGCATCTTGCCATCCGGCGTTAGATCGACGTTGTGGGGCGCGACCGGGATCGAAACTGTGTCGACCGCTCCCGTGCCGAGATCAAAGGCGCTGATGGAGTTGTCGCCTTCATTGGCGGAATAGACGGTCCCATCGGTCTGAGCGAGGGCGGCCGGTGCCTCGCCGGCGTTCGCCTCCAGCCATGCCTGCATTTCGGCGATCTCGGCTTCCTGCGCCGCAATGATCTGGTCCGCCCATGCCCTGGTCTGCGGATCGTCCCCGTATTGCTGGACGATTCTTGCCATGTCGATCGCGCCCTGATGATGCGGGATCATGCCACGGACGAAGGCGACATCCGGATCGTCGGCCATGACGCCGTCCATCATCGGTCCGTGCATTCCATTCATCGATTCTACGTAGGCCCGAGTGAAATCGGGAAGGCTTTCGTTCGCACGGGGCGCCTGCGCGTTTGGTGAAGTCATCATCCCCTGCATCATCTGGTGCATTGCACCCATGCATTCCGGGGTCATGGCCTGCGTCATGGCCTGGCACTGCTCGGGCATCATCCCTTGCATGACGGGCATCTGGCCCGAGGAAGGCGTTGAAGCTGGCGCCTGCTCCGCCTGCGCGGGCGGGGTTCCCGGGTGGTGGGTGTCATGCCCGGCCTGCGCGAGAGCAGCGCCGGGCAGGCCTGCCAGCAGGCCGACGGACAGGGCGATTGCGGTTCGGTTCATTGGATTTCATCCTCTGGTTCCGGAGTGCCGGCCCGGGTTCACGGACGCGGTTCTCCGTTCTGTTCGCTGGTCTTTCGGGTTGGCGCCGGAGCAGCCGGAGACATCTCTCGTTATCTCGGCGATCCCTGCGCATTACGCAGCGATGAGACGTGGCGGCCTCAGGATACCTTCGGGTGATCGGTCGTGCGGATGAGGGCGCACAACCGTGAAAACCTCACCGTTCACAGGTGGGCTGACCGTCAGCGGCGCAACGGGAATCGCGGCGGTCAGACAGATCTGGCAGCAACCTGCCAGATTTGGGCTGCCGTCGGTATTCACGCAGCCAGCACTTGGATTTGCGCCACGGTCGTCCATCATGTGATGCTGGGCGCGGTGGCTTGCCGTGGCGGCGGCCTGTTGCTGGTGGATGGCGTGTCCGGCGGGGCTGGTATGGACCGGGACCTGCAGAACCAGTGCGCCGATGGCAAGCAGCAGGATGCAGACTGCAAACTGGCGCAATCGGCTGCATCTCGCCCGGAAAATAGCTCGCGCCCGCCCGGTCATGCGCCACCTTCCTTCCCGGTGGCACGCGAGGCCCGTGCGATGTCACGTTCACGTCGCGCGCCACCCGACACAGCAAGACCGCCCCGCTGACGGAGGCAAGCCGCCTCCGCCAGGTGCTGTTTCGGATCATTGGCAAGGTGGCCGGTCATGTGGAGACGCCTGACTCAGATTTCCTGCGCGCCGAGAAAGCGCCCGAAGGGTTGGATAGTCGGGCCGAACAGGAACGCTTCATAGGGCTCGGGATCGACGCCCGGAAAATCCATGCCGGGCGAGCCGGCAGGCATTCCGGGAACGGCCAGCCCCGTCGCGTCAGGCCGCTCGCCCAGAAGGCGGCGGATCGCCGCGGCAGGCACATGGCCCTCGACCACATAGCCGCCCACCTCGGCGGTGTGGCAGGAGGCCAGTTCGGCTGGCACGCCGAGCCGCTGCTTGAGGCTGTCCATTTCGGTGGATTCCACAACCCGCACCGGGAACCCCGCAGCCTCGATATGCGCGACCCAGCCATCGCAGCAGCCGCAGGACGGATCCTTGGTGACGTTCACCAGCGGCAGGGCATCCGCGTGCCCCCGCCCCACCGTGGACATTAGCAGGGGGAGCGCGCCGGCGGCCGCCAGAACGGCGCGCCGGCTGATGCGGTGATCGTTTCTCATCGTCAAACCTCGTTTCATGGATTCATTGTCTCGCCGTCACGGTCCGCATGCGCCGCACAAAGGGGTGAGCAGCAAATCGAAGCCCGCGGCGCCCCATCGTCACAGCTTCACCCTCCGCAAACGCGTAGCATTGGCGATGACACTGACCGACGACAGCGCCATGGCGGCCGCCGCGATGATCGGCGACAGCAGGATGCCGAAGAACGGATAGAGCACGCCCGCCGCGACCGGCACGCCCAAGGCGTTGTAGATGAAGGCGAAGAACAGGTTCTGGCGGATGTTGCCCATGACCGCTTCCGACAGCCGCCTCGCCCGCACGATACCTATAAGATCGCCCTTCAGCAGCGTGACGCCCGCGCTTTCCATAGCCACGTCAGTGCCGGTGCCCATGGCGATGCCAACATCCGCGGCAGCCAGCGCCGGCGCGTCGTTCACCCCGTCGCCCGCCATCGCCACCACCTCGCCCGCCGCCTTGTGCCGCTGCACAACCGCGCTTTTCTGATCGGGCAGAACCTCCGCCTCGACCTCGTCGATGCCGAGCTGGCGCGCGACCGCCCTAGCCGTCGTCCAGTTGTCGCCTGTCAGCATGACCACGCGGATACCTTGCGCCTTCAGCGCGGCCAGCGCCTCGGGCGTCGTGGGCTTGACCGGATCGGCGATGGCGAAGATCGCCGCCACCTGCCCGTCCACCCCCATGAAGATCGCCGTTGCCCCGTTCTCGCGCAGTCGGTCGGCCTCATCGGCCAGCGGCGCGACATCGATCCCCTGCTCGGCGAGGAACTTCGCATTGCCAAGGGGAATGCGCTTGCCCTCGACCACCCCGAGCGCGCCCTTGCCGGTGGGGGAGTCGAAATCCGCAACCGGCGCTGTCGCGATCCCGCGCTCCTCGGCCGCGCGGACGATGGCCAGCGCCAGCGGATGCTCGCTGGCCCGCTCCACGCTGGCGGCAAGCCGCAGCGCCTCCTCCTCGGAAAAACCAGCAGCCGGAACGATGGCGGTGACAGCGGGCCGGCCTTCGGTCAGCGTCCCGGTCTTGTCGACGATGATCGTATCGACCTTCTCCATATGCTCCAGCGCCTCGGCGTTCTTGATCAGCACACCCGCCTGCGCGCCACGTCCGACGCCGACCATGATCGACATCGGCGTGGCCAGCCCGAGCGCGCAGGGGCAGGCGATGATCAGCACCGAAACCGCCGCAATGAGACCGAAGGAGAAGCGCGGCTCCGGTCCCCAGATCGACCAGGCGATGAAGGCGAGGACCGCGACCAGAATCACCGCCGGCACGAACCAGCCCGACACCTGATCGGCGAGGCGCTGGATCGGCGCACGGCTGCGCTGCGCCTCGGCGACGAGCTGGACGATCTGCGACAGCATGGTGTCGCGGCCGACTTTCTTCGCCTCGATCACCAGCGCGCCGGACTGGTTCATGGTACCGCCGATGGCTTTGGAGCCAATTTCCTTGGTGACCGGCATCGACTCGCCGGTCACCATAGATTCATCGACAGCGCTGCGTCCTTCCAGAACTTCGCCATCGACGGGCACCTTCTCGCCAGGCCGCACCCGCAGGCGGTCGCCGACATGAACGGTGTCGAGTTGAACCTCCTCCTCGGTGCCGTCGTCACGAATAATCCGGGCGGTCTTGGGGGCGAGGTCGAGCAGCGCCCGGATCGCGCCGCTGGTGCTCTCGCGCGCTCGCAGCTCCAGTACCTGCCCGAGCAGCACCAGCACGGTGATGACCGCCGCCGCCTCGAAATAGACCGCGACCGAGCCGTCGTGCTGGCGGAAGGCGTCCGGGAAGATGCCGGGGGTGAGCGTCGCGACGAGGCTATAGATCCACGCCGCCCCGGTGCCCATGGCGATCAGGGTGAACATGTTGAGATTGCGCGTGACCAGCGACTGCCAGCCACGTTCGAAGAACGGCCAGCCCGCCCAGAGGACGACCGGCGTCGCGAGGATCAGTTGCAGCCAGTTCGAGGTCAGTTGGCCGATATAGTGGTTCAGCCCCATGAAATGCCCACCCATTTCGAGGATCACCACCGGGACCGCCAGCGCCAGCCCGATCCAGAACCGGCGCGTCATGTCGATCAGTTCGACATTGGGCTCGGCCTCAAGGCTGACGAGCACCGGCTCCAGCGCCATGCCGCAGATCGGGCATGACCCGGGGCCGATCTGCCGGATCTCCGGATGCATTGGGCAGGTGTAGATTGTTCCCTCGGGAATCGGCTCGGCCTCGGCGGCCGCTACATCCGGATCGAGATAGCGGTCGGGGTCGGCCAGAAACTTCGAACGACATCCCGCTGAGCAGAAGTAGTAGGGCCGGCCGGCATGCTCGGCCTTGTGCTCGGTCGTGTGGGGATCGACCATCATGCCGCAGACCGGGTCCTTGACCTTGTGGGCACCGTCCGGGTCGTCCACCGCGTGGCTGTGGGCTGAACGATCGTGAGTATGACTCTGATGATCGTGCTCGGTCTTGCTGGCCATTTTCACGCCTCCTCGGCGTTTTATCCTAAGCTTGCGTTTCGCCTGTTCTGCGCCTTCCAACCGCTGGAAGGTCAAGAGGTAATCGGAAACCGAAGTTCCTGCTCGTCAATGATTGTCGTGGATCTTTCCGACGCTGGTCCGTTCTGGCCCCGTCTGAGACTGCATGATGTCAATCTCGGCCGCAGAGTCCTCGCCGTCGAGGCAGTATTCCTCGATCTGTATCGTCGAGAAGTAGATATTGAAACGCTCGCGCAGGAGAGTGCTTGCCTGTCGCAGCACCCGCTCGCCCTCCTGCCAGTCCCCCACGCAGACGTGGCTTGAGAACACATTGCGCCCGGATGTCAGACTCCAGGCATGGACGTGATGCACGTCGGTAACCCCCTCTAGCTGTCGGATGGCCTCGATGGCGGCTTCCAGGTCGAGGTCTTCGGGCGTGCCCTGCAGCAGAATGTGCAATGCCTCGCGCAGGATACGCCAGGAGGCCCAGAGCAGCACCAGCCCGAAGGCCATGCCAAGCAGCGGGTCGATGGCTACAAAGCCCGTAAATCGGATCACCAGCGCCGAGACGATGATTAGGAAGCTGCCAACGAACGTCTGCAGAATGTGCCAGTACGCGCCCCGCATGTTCAGGTTGCCCTTCTGGCGCTCGTACATGAGCCAAAGCGCGACAAGCTCGGTGGCGATGCCGCCCGCTGCGGCGATCAACATCGGCGTCGTGGCCAGTTCGACGGGCTCCATAAGACGCATCGCGCCCATCCACAGCACGTAAAGGGCCATGACGACGAGGAAGAGGCCGTTGAAGAGGGCTCCCAGGATCTCCGCCCGAATGTAGCCGAAGGTGCGCGCGGGGCTGGCCTTTCGCTCTCCCAGCCGCATCGCGACCAGTGCAATGAGAACGCCGCCCACGGCCGAGAAAGTGTGGAAGGCATCCGACATGACGGCGACCGAGCCCGTCCAGATGCCGATGCCGAGTTCCACGATGAAATAGAGGCCGGTGAGCCAGCCCGAAATGACGAGCGCTTTGCGATCACCACTCGCGGGCATGTGGCCGGCATGGCCGCCGTGAGACATTGACATGGGTTCACCTCCTTGTTGCCACAGGAGGACGCCGGTGCCGGCGCCCTCTGACAGTAGGCCGCCTATGCGCTGACCGCGAATTCGGTCATCATGCCTGTTTCAAGATGCGGCATGTGATGGCAATGCAGCATCCAGCGTGCGGCTTCTCCGGCATCGAGTGCCACGTCGACCATCGACATCGGCGGCACATACACCGTGTCCCGCCGCGCGCCCGTGACCGCACGTCCATTCAGCGCGACGACCTGGAACACATGCCCGTGGAGATGCATCGGGTGACCCATCATCGACATATTGTGGAAGGACAGCACGATCCGCTCGCCGCGCCTCGCGGTAACCGGGCGATGCTGACCCCAGACGGCGCCATTGATCGTCCACACATAGGGCTGCATCGAGCCGCCCAGCATCACCATGTGGCTGCGGTCCACCGGCCGATCCGGCAAGGATTCGGAGGCGATCAGGCGCGACTCCTGTGCAAGGTCGGTATCAAAGGCCAGTGCTTCGGTCTCTGCCAAGGCATCAATGTGCCGTATCTCGGCGCCTGGAGTGGCAAGGATCAGACCGGTGCGCTCCCGCGCGCCTTCTCGTAGCGCGAGGATCGGCCAGGCACCGCCCTCCAAAGGCAGATCGATCTCAAGGTCGAGCCGTTGGCCCATGGCCAGACCGAACCTCGTGCCAGAGAGCGGCTGAACGGCATGGCCATCAACCGCGACGAGCCGGGCCTGCGCTTCGCCGGTGTCGAGCCAGAACACAGTCGCCGCAGCGGCGTTGATAACCCGCAGGCGGATACGCCCGCCGCGCTCGACCTGCACCACTTCCGGGTCCGAGAGCGTGCGATCGTTGGCAAGATAGGCGTCCCAGTCGTAGTCGTTGAGGTCCATCGCCATATTGTCCATGGACCCCATTCCCATCATGCCACCCATGGCGCCGTGATCCATGCCATTCATCGGCATGTTTCCCATCGCGCCGTGGTCCATACCGGACATTCCGCTCGTGCCTGCGCCTTCGCCGCTACCGTGACTGCCCGTGGCGCCATGGCCGGACTTGATGTCGGCCATCACCTCCTCGGGCGCCTTGAATGAGAAATCATGCAGAAACAGCACCACCTCCTGCCGGTCAGCGGCGACATCCTCGGCGCTGCGCACGATCAGTGGCGCGGCCAGAAGGCGCATCTCATGCAGCGGCACATGCGCGTGCATCCAATAGGTGCCGGGCAGCGGTGCGAAGTCATAGGCGCGTGTTTCACCGGGGACGAGCATTGGCAAGGGCATGTCGGGCACGCCATCCTGCGCATTGGGCGGGATCTGGCCGTGCCAGTGAATCAGCGTGGCGGTATCGAGTTCGTTTGTGAGATCCACGCGGAACGGCATGCCGGGATCGAGTGCCAGGCCCTGTCCGGATGGCCCGGCAAGACCCCAGACAGTCGCGGCGCGTCCGTCGATGTCGAGCGTCCGGCTGACGGCGCGAAGCGACAGCGGCGTAGCGTCCTGCGCTGCCGCCATACGGGGCACATGAGCGTAGGCCAGCATTGCTGCGCCAGCGGCGAGAAAGCCGCGTCGTGAAAGGGTATTCATGGTCGTCTCCTCGGGACAGCAGTCCCGTTTCTCAAAGCTGTCGGAAGACCACGGGCCGAAGCCCGGGCGTGATCAGAGGAGACGGATCTTCGGAGGACGCTCGTTCAGTCCAAGCGCCCGACCGGCGTTGCTTGCATCAGGCGGCAGAACATAGATGGTTGGCGTGTATTGGTTTCCAGAACCACTGCTCGGTGATATGAGAAAGAGCGAAAAACCTGCACAAACCAGTTCACAGGTTCCCGCATCCATATCTGCCGATCCGCAGTGTTCGCTGCTGCATGCGGGCTCGATGCCGGCTGCGGAGTTCATCATCTCGTTCACATGAACAGCCTGATCTGGCGTTATGCTCATGCGTGCAGCGTGCGCGGAGAGCACCATCGTCATGACGGCGACCGCGACTATGGCAAGCATGGAGACAACACGCGCAAACATACTGGAAAGATAGGCGCTGCTCACCGGAATGTCTATTGCAGATAGCGTCGCACCTCTGGCAAGTCTTCTTGACCCTCTCGTGAGTTGCAATTCCTCGCTACTGAACATGCGTGCCATGCGAAAGAAGCTCCAAATTACTTTCTGGTCAGGGTCGCTCCTCGGAGGTGCGATCGTGGCAACATTGGCTGGATGGCATTACGCCCCTTCCGGGTCCACCGTTGCGACATCAGCGGAGGTGGTCGAGCAGGGCCGACAAGTCTATGCGGATCAATGCGCGTCTTGCCACGGCGCGAATCTGGAAGGGCAGCCGGACTGGCGCTCGCCGCTTCCCTCTGGTCGGCTCCCCGCACCGCCGCACGACGAAAGCGGCCACACCTGGCACCATGCCGATGAGATGCTGTTCCGCATCGTCAAGGAGGGTACAGCCGCCATCGTCGGGGGGAGCTATGAGAGCGACATGCCTGGTTTTGCCGATTCCCTAAGCGACGCCGAGATCCGGGCTGTCCTCGCTTTTATCAAGAGTACCTGGCCGGAACGAGCGCGCGGATACCAGGAGGAGGTTTCCCGCCGCCGCTGAGTTTCGGAGTCCGCCGCCTCCACATCGTTGATCCGCCGCCTGCGCGAGCAGTTATTGACCTAAGAAGTCGGCATTGGCCCCTCCCGTTTCTGGCTCATCCGGCCCTGGGTCGCACGCAACAGATGACGTCCTAATGAGGCCGCTGACATTTTTTCGGAGGCAGGGGAAGCTCGCCGATAGCCAGATAAGCTTGAGACAGCGGCTTGTGAGAAGATGCGGCGCCGAACCCTCGTGCATCGATCAGTTCAAGGGCCTGCAAAAGCTTCTCGGCAACGTCCATGTCGCCGTCCGAACAGGCCCGTTTGAACAGATGCAGGATTTCACCGGAAAGCGTCATGGCTCCCTGGCGCCATTGTCGCTCAGTTTAGCCTGCGTCGACACAACGGGCCTTGTATGCTCGAACCTGTTCCCTGCCGCGCCGGAACGATGGCGGGTCCGCGTGGGGTTGGTTTCAGGGCCATCAGTCGCCGACAGCTCATCGATGATCGGACAGTCCGGCCGGGCATTGCCCCGGCAGTTCTCGGCCAGATGCTTGAGCGTCATGCTCATTTCCCTAAGTTCGCGCGCCTTCCGTTCAAGTTCCTCGACATGCTCCAGCGCCACACGCTTGACATCCGCACTCGCCCGGCCTCGGTCTCGCCACAGGGCGAGCAGTTCCGTCATTTTCTCGACCGAGAAGCCGAGATCACGCGCGCGCCTGATAAAGCGCAACGTATGCACGTCCTTGTCGGAGTAATCCCGGTATCCGCTATCCGTTCACGACGCTTCCGCGATCAATCCGATCGATTCGTAGTAACGGATCATCTTCGCCGAGACGCCTGATGCCGCCGCTGCTTTTCCGATGTTCATCCGCTGGTTCCTTTCTTCGACTTATGTAGGCGCTTCCTCGGGCGTAAAAAATACGTCCGCGTGTATGTCCTCGCCACGCAAGCCCAACTCGCGAAGCATGATGCCGGAAGCATCGATCATGGCAGGCGGTCCGGCCATATATGCCTTCCAGCCATCGAGGTCCTGCACGTCATTCACGATCGCATCCGTTATCTTGCTGCCGCCATGCTGCTGGCCTTCCTGTCCGGCGCTATGCTGATCGCTATGGGCTTGTTCAAGTTGGGCTTTGTCGCGAATTTCCTGAGCCACCCGGTGATTTCCGGCTTCATCACCGTCTCGGGACTGCTGATTGCGGCCGGCCAGCTCAAATATCTGCTTGGCATCCCTGCCGGCGGCCACACCTTGCCGCAGATCGCGACCGGCCTCGTCGAGAATATCGGCTCGATCAATTTGCCGACGCTCGCCATCGGCACGTCGGTGCTGGCATTTCTCTACTTCGTGCGACTGCGCCTCAAGCGCGTCTTAGTCGCGCTCGGCCTTTCGGCGCGCATGGCCGACATCACGACCAAGGCCGGACCGGTTGCGGCCGTTGCCGCGACGATCCTCGCCGCAACGATGCTCGACCTCGGCCCGCAGGGCGTCGCGCTCGTCGGCGCCATCCCGCAAGGCTTGCCCGTCCCTGCTTTGCCTGTCTTCGATCTCGAACTCATCCGCATGCTCGCCGTCCCTGCTCTGCTGATCTCGCTGATAGGCTTCGTGGAATCGGTCTCGGTCGCGCAGACGCTGGCCGCCAAGCGCCGCCAGCGCATCGTGCCGGATCAGGAACTGATCGGGCTTGGCGTGGCCAACATCGCCTCGGCGATCTCGTCGGGCTATCCGGTCACGGGCGGCTTTGCCCGTTCGGTCGTCAATTTCGATGCCGGCGCTGAAACGCCTGCCGCCGGCATCTACACCGCCATCGGCATCGCGCTCGCCACATTGTTCCTCACGCCGCTTCTCGCCAGCCTTCCGCAGGCGACACTGGCTGCAACGATCATCGTCGCTGTCCTATCGTTGGTGAACGTCGCCGCCTGCCGTACCTCAGCTAGCCTGCGGGCGATTTCCCCACCGAGGGCATCGCACTGCTGCTGGCCGAAGAGGCGGGGACCTGTCTTTCTTTTGAGGCAAACCAGGCCTTTTCGTCGGCTGCGTCTCATGCTATCTACCGCGTGTCGTTATATCGAGAAGGGCAGATTTATGGACAAGAAAGCGTCTCTGGCCGCCTTAGCCGCGTTGGGGCAGGAAACCCGCCTGGACATTTTCCGCCTCCTTGTGCGCGCGGGGCCAGAAGGGGTTGCAGCGGGAGAGATTGCGACGCGAGTGGGAGCGGTTCAGAACACGACATCCTCCCATCTGAAGATCCTGACGCATGCGGGCCTCATCCGCCCCGAGCGGGATGGCCGGACCGTGCGCTACGTCGCCGACATGACCGGATTCCGTGACCTGCTCGCTTACCTGATGGAAGACTGCTGCAACGGCGCGCCCGAACTCTGCCGTCCAGTCATCAATGCCGTGACCTGCGATTGTTAGGAGCGATTTTCTATGTCCGACAGGCTCTACAACGCACTCTTCCTCTGCACAGGAAACTCCGCCCGCTCGATCCTTGCAGAAGCGATCCTGCGGAATCTCGGCGCTGGGCGCTTCCAGGCCTTCTCGGCCGGATCGCAGCCGAATGGCGAGGTCCATCCGTTTGCCATCGAACTCCTTCGGAACCTGAAGCTGGATACGTCTTTCGCGCGTTCGAAATCCTGGAACGAGTTCGCGGCGCCCGGTGCTCCGAAGATGGATTTTGTCTTTACCGTCTGCGACAACGCGGCAAACGAATCCTGCCCGGTCTGGCCCGGACAGCCGATGACAGCGCATTGGGGCATTCCGGATCCCGCCGCCGCTGAAGGCACGGATGCCGAGAAGCACCTTGCTTTCGCCGATGCCTATCGGCAGCTATCGAACCGCATTTCCGCCTTCCTGGCACTGCCGCTAGCTTCGATCGACCGGATGTCGCTCCAGTCCAGGTTGCGCGAGATCGGAAAGCTCGAAGTCTCGGCGGCCGCAACAGCATGAGACCCGGCATGGACGTGATCATCTACCACAACCCCAAATGCGGGACCTCGCGCAACACGCTTGCGATGATCCGCAATGCAGGAATCGAACCGCATGTTATCGAGTACCTGAAGACACCGCCGACGCGAGAGCCGCTGCGTCAGCTGGTGGAGCGGATGGGCACGTCGCTCCGCAGTATCCTCCGCGAGAAGGACACGCCTTACGGGGAGCTCGGCCTTGGCGATCCCGCCCTGACAGACGAGCAGCTGTTCGATGCGATTGAGAAGCATCCGATTCTGATGAACCGTCCGATCGTCGTCTCGCCGAAAGGCGTGAAGCTTTGCCGCCCGTCCGAGACGGTCCTCGACCTCCTACCTGCCCAGAAGGGCGCCTTCGCCAAGGAAGATGGCGAGCAGGTGACCGATGCGGCAGGCAACAGGCTCGCCTGACAACCACAGGAATTCCGATGTCGAACGCAACACCTCCGGCACGCCGGCTGTCCTTCCTCGATCGCTACCTCACGGTCTGGATCTTCGCGGCGATGGCGCTCGGCGTCTTCCTCGGAACCGCCTTCGAGACCCTTCCGGCCTCGCTCGACGCCATGTCGGTCGGCACGACGAACATCCCGATCGCCATCGGCCTAATCCTGATGATGTATCCGCCGCTCGCCCGGGTGCGTTACGAGGAGCTGCACCGCGTCTTCGCCGACAAGCGCGTGCTGGTCCTGTCGCTGGTCCAGAACTGGATTATCGGTCCAACGCTGATGTTCGGGCTCGCGGTGATCTTCCTGCGCGACCACCCCGAATACATGACGGGCGTGATCCTGATCGGATTGGCGCGCTGCATCGCCATGGTGCTGGTCTGGAACCAGTTGGCCAAGGGCGACAACCAGTATGTCGCTGGCCTCGTCGCGTTCAATTCGATCTTCCAGATCCTGTTCTTCTCGACCTATGCCTGGTTCTTCCTGTCCGTCCTCCCGCCGCTGTTCGGCCTGGAAGGCAGCGTTGTCGACGTCGGCTTCTGGACGATCACCAAGGCCGTCCTGATCTACCTCGGCATCCCCTTCGCAGCCGGATACCTCACGCGGCGCTTCCTGATCTCCAGCAAGGGGAGCGATTGGTACGAGGGCGTGTTCCTGCCCAGGATCAGCCCGATCACGCTCGTCGCGCTGCTCTTCACCATCGTGGCCATGTTCAGCCTCAAGGGCGGCGATGTCGTGCGGCTACCCTCCGATGCGCTTCTGATCGCCGTTCCTCTGGTGATCTACTTCGTCGTGCAGTTCGTCATCAGCTTCCTGATGGGCAAGTTGATCGCGGCTGACTATCCTCGCACGACGGCCATCGCCTTCACGGCCGCAGGCAACAATTTCGAACTGGCGATCGCGGTTGCCATCGCCGCTTTTGGTCTTGCTTCCCCGGTCGCGTTCGCGGCGGTCATCGGACCGTTGGTCGAAGTCCCCGTGCTTGTACTGCTGGTGCACGTGGCGCTCAGGTTGGGCAGGCGCTGGTTCGCCGATACTGCGCCTGATGCAGTGCCGGCGGCCGCGACAGCCAGACCGTAGGAGCCGCACCATGCGTTTGCGTGAACTCAATGATCCCGACCATCTGGCGGCGCTCGATCTCAGGTATGCCGAGGATCGGCCCGGCCTCGGACTGGGGCCGGAGGAGCACGCCCCGCGATCCTGCTGCTCTACGGCTCGCTGCGGCCGCGTTCCTTCTCGCGGCTTTCCACGGAAGAAGCTGCGCGCCTGCTCCGCTTTTTCGGTGCCGAGGTGCGGATCTTCGATCCGTCCGACATGCCGTTTCCCGACCAGGTGGCGGGCGACGACCATCCGGCGATCCGCGAACTGCGAGAGCACGCGATCTGGTCGGAGGGAATGGTCTGGTGCAGTCCCGAACGGCACGGTCAGATAACCGGGCTGATGAAGGCGCAGATCGACAATCTGCCACTTAACATGGGCGGCATCCGCCCGACACAGGGGCGCACGCTTGCGGTGATGCAGGTTTCCGGCGGCTCGCAGAGCTTCAACGCCGTGAACACGCTGCGCCTGCTCGGCCGCTGGATGCGGATGATCACCATCCCCAACCAGTCGAGCGTCGCCAAGGCCTATCAAGAGTTCGACGGAGACGGACGCATGAAGCCGTCGGCCTATTACGAACGTATCGTCGACGTGATGGAAGAACTGGTCCGGTTCACCATTCTCACCCGTCCACATGCGGCGCGCCTCGTCGACCGCTACTCGGAGAGGAAGGCCGCAGGGCAGACGATCGATCCAACCACCGACCTTTCTGCGATTGCGATCATGCCACAGAAGCGCTCCGCATGAATGAAGCCGATCATGATGTCGTCGTGATCGGAGGCGGTCAGGCAGGCCTCGCTGTCGCCTATTACCTGCGTCGCGCGGGAATCGATTTCCTCGTGCTCGATGCCGAGGACCGCCCCGGCGGCGCGTGGCTTCATGCCTGGGCCTCCCTGCGTCTGTTCTCGCCAGCGACCTACAGCTCGCTTCCCGGCTGGCCGATGCCGCCGAGCCGCTCTGATGGCTTCCCGACCAGAGACGAGGTGATCGACTACCTGACGCGTTACGAGCAACGCTATGCGTTTCCGATCGAGCGGTCATGTCACGTCGAAACCGTGGAACGGGATGGCGAACAGCTCTGTCTCCGGTTGAGTGATGGGCGGACCTTCACCGCGAGGGCCGTCGTCAGCGCAACGGGAACGTGGAGCGCACCCTACATTCCCGATGATCCTGGCCGCGAATTGTTCAGCGGCGTTCAGCTCCATTCGGCAGAATATCGCAGTCCCATCCCCTTCGCTGGCAAGCGGGTGCTGGTTGTTGGCGGCGGCAACTCCGGGGCGCAGATTCTCGCCGAGGTCAGCGCGGTCGCAGAGACGGTCTGGGTCACCATGAAGGACCCTGTATTCCTGCCCGACGACGTCGACGGGCGCGTCCTGTTCGAGCGCGCCAGCGCGCGCGGGGACTTCGACCCGGCTTCAACCACGACCTTGGGCGACATCGTCATGGTTCCTCCGGTGAAAGAAGCGCGAGACCGCGGCGTGCTGAAATCGGTCCGCCCCTTCGTTCGCTTCACGACGGACGGCGTCGTGTGGGCGGACGGAACGGAGACGCATGTCGACGCCGTCCTGTGGTGCACCGGATTCCGTCCGGCGACAGGACACCTTCGGTCGCTTGGCGTGGTCGGTTCCGATGGCCGCATCGAAGTGGTCGATCAACGTGCGGTCGAGGAACCGCGGCTTTGGCTGCAGGGATATGGAAACTGGACGGGTGCCGCGTCAGCAACGTTGATCGGCGCGGGCCGCACGGCCCGGGAACTGGCACCTTGCATCAAGGCTGCCCTTCAGATGCCCGCATCTTTCATCTGAGGAAATAGCGGCGCCCTGCCGGCTCGTACGGGCCGGTGTCTTGCGTGCGCGACGACGAACTGCGGGCTCGAGATTTTTTTGTGTCGCCGCATCGCTGCGACCAAGCGACCGGGAACCGTCGGTCACCAGGGATACGGTGCCTACGGCGTTCCAACCCCACGAAACAGCTTCGGGTGCATGCGAGCATGCTCGTTCACCGCGAGCCACGGAACGCTTGACGACAGGGTCGATACAGTCGAGAGCATTCGTCAACAACCGCACAGAGAGCGAGGTCCGGTGGATGTTCGAATACCTCGCATGCTATTGCACGTGTGACGTGAAGTTGTTCGGGAGCCGCCCTGTACCGGTCGACGCCGACCCACTCGGTCGGCCTGGTTCCGGTGTCCAACGTGAGGTAGTCTCCAAGCTTGGTATCCGCAGTATCCAGACCTTGGATCACCGCGGCTACGAGACTGGGCGCACCTCGGGCTCTGTGTCGTCGGGCCTCATCATGCGCTGGGCACGCGACCAGTTGTCGATTTTCGCCGGCTGACGCAGATGGACCAGTTGATCGCCCAACTCGGCCTCGCACTTGCTATCGGCCTGCTGGTCGGCCTGGAGCGGGGCTGGCGCGAGCGTGACGCGCCCGACCGCAGCCGCACCGCTGGTCTCCGGACGTTTGGGCTGGTTGGTTTGCTCGGTGGAATCTTCGCTGCGCTCTCCGAGGCGCTCGGCTCCGGGGTGCTGATCGCTGGCTTCCTCGGCTTCGCCGCGATCTTCGCGTGGTTCTCGGCGCGCGAAGCCGAGCACGACCAGAACTTCAGCGTGACGGGCGTCGCGGCTGGCCTGATCGTCTTTGCCCTCGGCGCGCTGGCCGTGGTCGGTGAAACGCGCGCTGCCGCTGCCGGCGGCGCGGCACTCGCCGCCGTCCTCGCCAGCCGCGAGGTGCTGCACGATTTGCTGCGGCGCCTGACCTGGATCGAACTCCGCTCGGCAATGATCCTCGCTGTCATGACGGCCATTGTCTTGCCGTTGCTGCCCGATCGGGCGATCGATCCCTGGGGCGGCTTGAACCCGTTCGAAATCTGGTTCTTCACGGTTGTCATCGCGGCAATTTCCTTTGGCGGTTACGTTGCGGTGCGAGTTCTCGGCCAGACACGTGGCCTGCTCGTCGGTACGCTCGCAGGTGCCGTCGTGTCGTCGACTGCCGTGACGGTGGCACTGGCCCGCATGGCAAAGGCAGAGGGCAATGCGTTGCCGCTCGCCGGGGCCGCCGGACTTGCAGCGCTGATCTCGATCCTGCGAGTCTTAGTTATCGTCGCGATCATCGCACCGCAGGTCCTAGGGTGGATCGTGGCACCGGCGCTCGCCGCCGCGATGGTCCTCGCGACAAGCGGAGCTGTGTTGCTGGTTCGCAACGGCGTTCATCCGACAAGGGAGAAAGGAGGCGAGCGCAATCCGTTTGAGCTCGGCTCGTTGCTTCTTTTCGCCGCTTCATTTGCGGTCGTCTCAACCGTGAGTGCGGCTCTCGCCAGCCGCTTCGGGGAGGGGGGACTTCTGATGACCTCGGCGGTGTCGGGCGCATTTGATGTCGATGTCGCCGTGTTGAGCGCACTGCGTCTTGTCGAGCAGACGGCAGCCATCAATACCGTGGGCGGAGCGGTGCTGGTGGCGCTCGCCGCAAATGCAATCGGCAAGCTGTTCCTGTCGATCCTTGCCGGCCCCGTCCGCTTCTCTCTGCCGCTTGCCATCATCACGCTGGCCGCGGCTGCGGCGGCCGGTGTCGCTTTCTGGCTCGGGATGGCCGTCTGACAGGATGGGGCGGGCTCCGGCTCAGTTGAGCAGACAATCAACCTCGGCCGTTGACGCGCGCCATGGGGTGATTCAGATCAACATCTTCGGCTATCTTTTGAAGTACACGATGATCGGCGCGCGTCGCACTTGTCGTGCTTAGGAAAGAGGTTGAGTGATGCTCGAATACAAGGTCGAACCCCGCCGGGTGAATGCCCACGGGTCTATCGCAGGGGCAAAGACCGCGCAGATCCACCTTGAAACGGATCCCGCTGGTCAAACTGATGCCTTCAACCCTGAAGAACTGATCCTGGTATCGCTCGCATGAGCAGGGTGCACACAGAGAAGCATCTCGTCTCGCGGATCGGATGGTTGCGGGCTGCCGTGCTCGGCGCAAATGACGGCATAGTTTCCACGGCGAGCCTCATCGTCGGCGTTGCCGCCGCGGCACAGGGGACTTCGGAGATCCTGGTCGCGGGAATCGCCGGGCTGGTCGCCGGATCAATGTCGATGGCGGCAGGCGAGTATGTGTCGGTGAGTTCGCAGTCGGACACCGAGCATGCCGACCTCGCTCGGGAACGGCTGGAGCTGGAAACACAGCCTGAATTCGAGAAGAAGGAACTCGCGCAGATCTACGTCCAGCGCGGCTTGTCGGATGAACTTGCACACCAAGTCGCGGAACAACTGATGGCGAAGGACGCGCTCGCCGCTCACGCCCAAGATGAGCTTGGAATCTCCGAGACGACAACGGCACGTCCGGCCCAGGCGGCATTGACGTCGGCAGCAACTTTCGCCGTCGGCGCGGCTATGCCGCTGGCCATGGTAATTCTGGCGCCGGCCGCTTCGCTGGTCTGGGCGGTTTCAGCCGCCTCACTGCTGTTCCTGGCGCTTTTGGGAGCGATCGGCGCAAAGGCGGGCGGGGCCAACGTCATGCGGGCCACATGGCGGGTCACTTTCTGGGGGGCATTGGCGATGGGGCTCACCGCAGGAATCGGCGCGCTGGTCGGTCAGGCCGTGTGAGCGATGCTGGCGGCGGGCATCGGACCAACAACTGACCTTTGATCGCGAGCGCTAGTCAGTTGAACGATTAGCTTGAACCGATTCCGACCTAATAGGACATCATCACAGGAACGGGACAGTTTTCGAGTATCGAGCGGGTCATCCCGCCCCATACAATTTGACGCAGACGCGAATGCACGAATGCTCCCATGACCAGAAGTTCCATCTGCTCGCTGGCAAGAAACGAGCGTATCGGCTCGCCCTCGTCGTCGCCCGGCGGGTTCGCGACCACCGCGATTTTCGGCTCAATGCCGTAGAGCCTGAGATAGTTGCCTAGCTCATCGGCTGATTGCAGTCCCTCCGATCCCTTGGTGTCCAGGACGGTCGCGATGGTGACCTGATCGGCCATCATCAACAAGTCGAGGCTGTCACGAACCGCGCGCGCGGCTCTTGCATTCCCGTCCCAGGCGATGGCCACCTTGGCTGCTATTGGCCGACGCTCCTTCTGGGTTACAAGCACGGGTCGGCCAGTGTCGAAGATCGCGTGCTCGATCGCCGGACGGGCCCACGAGCGCGATGGCTCGGTCGCCGGAAGGATTGTCAGATCATGAACACGTGCCAATGCGATGAAGCGCTGGTAGCGCCCTTCGAAGGGCGAGTGGGCATGTTCAAGCGCCACAGCCACGTCCTTTTCAGCTGCAAGCTGGCGAACCAACCGCATCGCCTCTTCAGAGGCCTGTTCGATCCGGTTCTTCTCTTGTGCAATCCAGATCGAGGACGAGCCAAGCGTCAGCGGGAATGGCTGCAACAAGTCTGGAGCGAACACGTAAACCGTAAGTGTCGAATGGTAAGCCAAGGCCATGTCCATTGCATGGGTCAACGCCGGAGGGGACGCGGAGTTATCCGTATCTATGCCCACAAGGAGGCTTCGCAAACGGCATGCTTTCATCGCTATGTCCTTCCCCGTTCTATCGTCGAGCAGCGCTAGCGTTCCTGCATTGTCGCCTGGGCGGCCGAGCCTCAGTCGCCGAGGCTGCTGATATAGGCAAGGATAGCCTGGATCTGTTCAGGTGTTGCAACGAATTCGGGCATGTCGGGATGCCCCGTGGAGATGCCTTCGGCAAATGCTTCCTCGAGCGCATCAATGGGGTAGCGCTGCGAAAGCGTCCTGAATGGTGGGGCGTCGGAATGACTGCTCTCGCTGGTTCGATCCATGGCATGGCAGCGCGCGCAGTTGAGTTCCACCAGCGCCTTTCCCTCGGCAATGTTGTCCGCCCCGGCCGACGTCGCGACAAGACCGACAAGACTTGCCATTCCGACTATTTTGAGCAACCTTTCGGACACTGACCCAGCTCCCTGATCGTGATTTCAGTGTCGTAGCACGAAAGAATGCTACCTGTTCATTGACAATCACCTTGATAAGCTTCCTGTGTTGATTTCGATCAACGCTCGGAGAAATCTCAGCTATATCTCAGACGTCGCACGTTCTTGAGCTGTTATCCAAGTGATCGATACGCAGCGTATAGGAGGTCGACGGACGTACCCAGCAAGATGAACGTGGGACAAAGCTTACCTTCGGGTCGGGAAGCGTTGGCCTAATCACTGGTCGGAATGCGAGCGCGGAGTGACTTCAGGATGGCAGACGTCAGTGACACCCAACTCGGTCTAATTGATCGCTACTGGCGAGCCGCCAACTACGTATCTGTCGGCCAAATCTACCTGATGGACAATCCCCTACTTCGAGAGCCTCTTGCGGCCGAACACGTTAAGCCACGCCTTCTCGGCCACTGGGGAACGACACCTGGCTTGAATTTCGTCTATGTGCACCTGAACCGCGTCATCAAGGAGCGGGATATGGACGTCCTCTACATCTGCGGGCCCGGCCACGGCGGACCGGCGATGGTGGCGAACATCTATCTTGAGGGCTCCTACAGCGAGATTTATCCGGAGATCACGCAGGACGAGGCCGGATTGCGAAAACTGTTCCGCCAGTTCTCGTTTCCTGGCGGTATACCCAGCCACGTCGCCCCAGAGACGCCGGGTTCGATCCACGAAGGCGGCGAACTCGGCTACGCGCTTGTCCATGCCTTCGGCGCCGCTTTCGACAACCCCGACCTCATCGTGGCCTGTGTCGTCGGCGACGGGGAGGCGGAGACGGGACCGCTGGCGGCAGCCTGGCACTCCAACAAGTTCCTCAACCCAAAGGTGGACGGCGCGGTCCTGCCGATCCTCCACCTCAACGGCTACAAGATCGCCAATCCCACGCTGCTGGCACGCATGGACGATGACGAGCTCCGCAGCCTGTTCATCGGCTATGGCTACGATCCCATCTTCGTCGAGGGCCGTGATCCGGCACCCATGCATAGGGCGATGGCCGAGGCGCTTGATGAGTGCATGGATTGCATCCGCGCGATTCAAGACGGGGCGCGGACAGAAGGCTGGTCAGGCGAGCGGCCGCGCTGGCCCATGATCGTCCTGCGCAGCCCGAAGGGATGGACTGGGCCTAAGGAGGTCGACGGCAAGAAGGTCGAGGACTTCTGGCGGTCGCACCAGGTTCCGGTGTCCAACGCCCGAGGCGATGTCGACCACCGCCAGATCCTCGAGGACTGGCTGCGCAGTTATCGGCCGGAGGAACTGTTCAATGGCGACGGTCGCCTCCTGCCGGAACTCGCTACACTTGCTCCCGATGGTGACAAGCGCATGGGAGCGCTGCCGCATGCCAATGGTGGAGTGTTGAAGAAGGACCTCATCCTGCCGGAGTGGAAGAACCTCGCCGTCGATGTCCGTCGGCCCGGGGAGACGATCGTCGAGACGACCCGCTTCATGGGCGTCTATCTGCGCGAGGTGATAAGCCTCAATGCAGAGGCGAGGAATTTCCGTCTGATGGGACCGGACGAGACCGCCTCGAACAGGCTCGATGCAGTCTTCGAGGTCACGGATCGGGTCTGGATGGAGACGATCGAGCCCTACGACGTGCACCTCGCGCGCGAGGGCCGGGTGATGGAGGTTCTGTCGGAGCATCTTTGCCAAGGGTGGCTGGAGGGTTACCTGCTGACAGGGCGGCATGGCCTATTCTCCTGTTACGAGGCCTTCATCCACATCGTGGATTCTATGGTCAATCAGCATGCCAAATGGTTCAAGGTCTCCGCCGAGTTGCCGTGGCGCAAGCCGATCGCGTCGCTTAACTATCTTCTGACCTCGCATGTCTGGCGCCAGGACCACAATGGCTTCAGCCACCAGGATCCGGGCTTCGCCGACTTCGTCGCCAACAAGAAGGCCGACACCGTCCGCCTCTATTTTCCTCCGGATGCCAACACCCTGCTCTGGGTTACCGACCACTGCCTGAGAACCTGGAACCGGATCAACGTGATCACGGCCGGCAAGCAGCCTCAGCCGCAATGGCTCACCGCCGAGCAGGCGGAACGCCATTGCGAGGCGGGCGCCGGGATTTGGGAATGGGCTTCCACATGCCCGGCTGGCGAGGAGCCCGATGTGGTAATGGCCTGCTGCGGCGACGTGCCGACACTGGAAATTCTCGCCGCCGTCGATCTGCTGCGCCGCGAGCTACCCGATCTCCGGATCAGGATTGTCAATGTCGTCGACCTGATGACGCTGCAATCTCACACCACCCACCCGCACGGGTTCACCGACGATGAATTCGACGCTCTCTTCACAAAGGACAGGCCCGTGATCTTCGCCTATCACGGCTATCCGTACCTCATTCACCGCCTGACCTATAAGCGGACCAACCACGACAATTTCCACGTCCACGGGTTCCAGGAAGAAGGCACGACCACTACCCCCTTCGACATGGCAGTCATGAACGAGCTCGACCGCTTCCATCTGGTCATGGCCGCGGTCAGGCGGCTGCCGAATCCTGGCATGGGCGGCGAACGAGTGGTCGAGCGGTGCGAGCAAGCGCTGGCCGAGCACGCGTCGTATGTCCGGCAATACGGTGAGGACATGCCTGAGATCCGGGAATGGAGCTGGCCCTATAAGACTGCCGCCTATGCGGGAGATTGATGGCGTCTGGCGACAGCCACTCCGTTGCGTCAAACCTGTACCAGTTCGCCCGCTGCAGCCACTTCGATCCCTGCAGCGTTGGCCTCATCGGTGTCGATGTGCACTTCCGTGAAGGTGTCCTTGCCCACCCGTACCAGAGTCCGGCCGAAGGTCAGCGTGCGATCTTCGTCGTTGACGCGCACGTCGACATATTCGCCGTCCTCGATCCCCAGTCGAGCAGCATCGGCGGGATTGGTATGGACGTGCCTTGCCGCGATGATGAGGCCGTCGGTGGTGAAGCTTCCGGCAGGCCCCTCGATCGTGACCTGCGGCGTAGCTTCAAGCCTGCCGCTGTCCCGCACCGGCACGTCGATACCGAGCGCGAAGCTGTCGGTGCGGGAAACTTCGATCTGCGTGCGTTGGCGCAGCGGTCCGAGGATCGCGATACGTTCGAGCCTGCCCTTAGGACCGACGAGCGTGACCCGTTCTTTTGCGGCCCAGTGGCCGGGCTGCCGCAAGGGCGTCGCCTGGTCGAGTACGTAGCCCTTGCCGAACAGGGCATCGACCGCTTCGCGCGCGAGGTGGACGTGCCTGGCCGAGACCGCGATGGGCAGGCGTAGCCCGTCACCGGACTTTCCGGCAGCGAGCGCCGCCGCCGTCTCGCGGGCGATCATGAGCTGCTCAGCGGTCTCAGTCACGAAGACGCGGACACGCGAACCGTAAGCCTGGATCTGCGGCGCCGCGCGGTCTGACAGGTTCACGGCCATGTTGCGGTCGTGGTCAAGCTGCAAACCCATGAAGTCCAGCCCGTCGCAGATGCGCCGGCGCATGGAGGGAGAGTTCTCGCCGATGCCGCCGGTGAAGACGATCGCGTCCAGTCCTCCCATCGCTGCAGCATAAGCCCCGACATACTTTTTGGCGCGGTATGCGTAGATTTCGATCGCGAGTTGGGCCTCGGGGTCGCCCTTAGCCGCCCTGTCTTCAATGTCGCGCATGTCGGACGAGCCTGCCAGCCCCTTCAGCCCGCTCTCGTAATAGAGCGCATCCTCGATCTCCTGCACCGAAAGCTGAAGTTCGCGCGACAGAAAGCCAAACGCGCCTGGGTCCACGTCACCGGAGCGGGTACCCATCACCAGCCCCTCGAGCGGCGTCATGCCCATCGAACTGTCCATGCTGTGCCCGCGGTTGACGGCGCAGATGCTGGCGCCGTTGCCGAGATGAATGCTCACCAGTTGGAGGTCGGAAAACGGCCGGCCGATCTCTTGGGCCGCCCTCTCGGCCACATATTTGTGAGAGGTACCATGAAACCCGTAGCGGCGCAGACCGGCATCCCGCCACCTTGCCGGCACCGCATAGGTGTTTGCGAAGGCTGGGTTGTCGAGGTGGAAGGCCGTGTCGAACACGGCCACTTGGCTTATGTCCGGCCATAGGCCGCGGCAGAGCCTGACTGCTTCCAAGTTCGCCGGGTTGTGCAAAGGAGCCAGCGGTGTCAGGGCTTCGATGGCCTCGACTGTCTCGTCGTCTAACAGTGTCGGCGAGGTAAACCTTGCGCCGCCATGGACGATCCTGTGCCCGACAGCGTCGATTGCGTCGAGCCCGAAACGCTTCAGCGCGGCCGGAACCCCTTTCAGCGCTTCGCTGGGACTATCGAATTCGACCGCACCCCGCTCGTCGGTTTCTCCATGCCGAAAACGGCATTCGCATCCTCCGGCCCGAAAGCGCTCATAAGAACCCTTGAACACTTCGTGTGTTTCAGTCGTCACGCTGAAGATGCCGAACTTGAGGCTGGAACTGCCGGCGTTAAAAACAAGTACCTGCATAGTTGCCCTGTCATTTAGTGGTTAGGTTTGCCAAAGGTTAGTTCGATCCAACTTCGCCATATCGCGATACTGGACGTAGCGAATGCCTGTCGACTCGCCAGCACAGTCGTCGCGCACCACTATCGTGGCCATCGGATCTTTACCGCAACTGTCGAAATGGCAACCCAGATGCCGAGCCGCAGGACCATCGCGGCCATCGTGCGGCTCTCGTAGGCCCCGCCGCGCCAGACGTGCCAAAGGAAGAAAACGAAGACCACGGCCGTTGCCGCCGCGATACCGATGGACAGGGCAGGCGCCCAGGCCGTGCCGCGCCATAGTCCGATCCCTGCCAGCAGATAGGCGAAGCCCGCCACGAAATTGAACCACAGCACGAAGGGAACCACCGCTCCCATATCAGCGCCGCCGAAGAGCGCGCGGCCGCCCGAAATGACGGTAGCCAGGCCAAACACGATCGCCACAACTGCGGTGATAGAATGGGAAAGTGGCCTTGCGGTCATGGTGTCCTCCGGTGTCACGCGTCGGCCAGCCTGCCGTCGCGCAGGTGGACCAGGCGGTCGAAACGGTCAAAAATCTTCTCGTCATGGGTGACGGTGACGATGCAGGCTTCCTGCTCGACGGCAAGCTTGCGCAGAAGGTCCATCACCAGTCCGGCCCGCTTGCCGTCGAGCGCGGCGGTCGGTTCGTCGGCCAGGATGATGCGGGGACGGTTGGCCAGCGCCCGCGCAATGGCCACTCGCTGCGCCTCGCCACCCGACAGGAGCGCTGGCTTGGCCGCGGCGCGGTGGTCGACCTCGAGATAACCGAGCAGATCGCCGGCACGCGCGCGACCCTTCTCAACCGACCAGCCGGCGAGGTCGAGGACCACGGCGACGTTCTCCTCCGCAGTCAGGAAAGGCAAAAGGTTATGGGTCTGGAAGATGAAGCCGATCTTGTCGAGCCTGAGCCTCCTCAGGTCGCGCCGCAGCCATTGCCCGTCGAACACCGTCTCGCCGTCCAGCGTCACCTTGCCCGCCGATGGCGCCAGGATGCAGCCGATGACGTTGAGCAGCGTGGTCTTACCCGAGCCGGAGGGGCCAAGAAGAGCGATCACCTCGCCGGCGCGAACCTGAAGGTCGACGTCGCGCAGCGCATCGACACGGGTTTCGCCGTCCCCAAAATGCTTGGCCACACCCTTCACGTCGATCAGGATTTCGCCGTCCGTCATGTCAGCTCCCCAGAGCCGTGGCCGGATCGACCTTCATTGCCGCCCGTACGCCAAGACCCGAGGCGACGATGCAGACGGCGAAGATGATCCCGGCCAGCACCATCACGTTGAACGGCTCCAGCACCACCCGGCGTGGGAAATAGTCCTTCACCGTCAGGATCAGCACGAGCCCGATCCCCCAGCCTGAAGCGCCGAGGATCAGCGCCTGCTGCACGATCAGCCCGATGATGGTGCGGTCGGGCGCGCCGATGAGCTTCAGCGTGGCGATCTGCTTCAGCTTCTCCATCGTCATCGTGTAGATGATCAGCGCGATCACCACCGCTGAAACACTGAGCAGGATGCCGAGAAACAGGCCGATTTGCCGCCGCGCCAGATCGACCACCGAGGAGACCAGAATGTCCTCCTGCTCGGCTTGCGTCAGGGCCGCCAGATGTTTCCACTGCCGCACGGTCGCGGTCAGCAATTGGACATCCGCGCCCGGCGCTACCCGTGCGATCACGGCCGCGACCGAAGCGGACTTGACCGAAACTGTGCCCCGCGCCGCCTGAACGCGCTGCGCTGCCGGGTCAAGCTCTGTCTGTAGCGCCATCGCGTCCGCCAGCGTGATATAGACCGCCGGATCGCCGCCCGCGTTCATTGCCCCTTCGACCAGCCCGACCACGACGAAGCGGTTGCGTCCGAGACGGATCGTCTCGCCGGTCAGAAGACCAGTCTTGCGGTCTGCCACCAGTTCGAAATGGCTTGTGCCGATGCCGCGACCCTCGGCGATGCGCTGCGGGCCGCCGGGATGTCCCGGTTCATAGCCGATGACGTAGAGCCGCAGCGAAGCGCCGGCATGGGCAGCCTCGATGTTCTGGAAATTGATCGCGCCGGCCTCAGTCACGCCGGGCATCCGCACCACGGCGTCGCGCGTGGTCAGCGGGATGTTCGAGGCTTCGGCGAACGGCCCGTTGGTGCCGCTCTCGACCACCCAGACATCTGCTGCCGGCGCCTTCACGACCGCCAGCGCATCGGCGACAAGGCCGTTATAGATGCCAATCATCGACAGCACGACAGTCATCAAGAGCCCCAGCCCGAAACAGGTGAGGACGAAGCGGAACAGTCCGTGGCGTATATCCTTGAGGGCAAGGTTCATGGCGTGGTCCTGGTCCGCGCCCGCCGCCCCTCGGTCGCGCCTTGCGGTATCCGGGCGACGATGGCGGCATCGTCCGGCAGGCTGCCCGTGACTTCGACCCGGCCCCGATCGTCGCGCGCGCCGAAGGTCAGTTCGACCTGCTCCAGCCGTCCGTCCCGCACCAGCCAGACCCGGCCGCGATGCCCGTCGAAACCGGTGATCGCCATCTCCGGCACCATCAGAGCACTGTTGCGGTTGCCGGTGGTGATGCGCACCTCGGCCTGCTCGCCGAGATACAGCGGCTGGGGGCAGTCTGTGCAGGTCAGCCAGATTCGGCGTTCCTCATTCACCCGGTCGCTTTCAAGCCCGATGCGGGCGATAATGCCTTGGAACTCAGCCTGCGGCTGCGAGCGCAGCCGGATCGTGCCGGGCTGGCCAAGCGCAAGCTGGCCGGCGCGCTCCTCATCGACATAGGCCTGTATCCAGACGGTTTCCGGGGCGATCAGGGTGAAGATCGGATCGCCGGCCCGTACCACCGTTCCCGCTTCGGCATGGCGCGTGACGATCACCGCGTCATAGGGTGCGCTCAGCCGATGACGGGCGAGAAGGACATTCTCCTGTTGCAGGGCGGCCGCCGCGTCCGCGCCCTGAGCACGGATCACTGCCACATCCGCCTCGGCAACCGCAAGATCGGCACGGGCCACATCCTCGTCGCGCTGCGCTTCCTCGGCGCGCTGGATCGAGGTCACATCGCGCCGCGCCAATCCCTGCTGACGCTGATTTGCCGCCTGGCGCTGCGCCAGAACGGTACTGGCACGCGCCACGGTTGCCTCGGCGCGGGCGAGGGCGGCGACATTGGCCTCGACCGCGGCGCGGGCGCGGGCGGTGCGCGCTTCCTGCTCGGCTGGATCGAGGGTCGCCAGTTCCTGCCCCCTGACTACCCGGTCCCCGACGTCGGCGGCCAGCCCGGTCAGGGCAGCCCCAACCTCGAATCCCACCCGGCTGAGAATCCGCGCCTCGACCGAACCAAGGCCGTAGATGCGCAGGGCCACATCTTTCTCGGGCTGCACCACGCTGACCGTGAGCGGCCGCTCGGTGAGGAACAGCACACCCACGCCGAACAAGAGAACCACTGCCGCCGCACCGAACATCCACCGACGCCGCATGGCCTAATCCTCCTTCACGGTCAAAAGCCGAAGTTGTACTTCAAGGAGCCGCTTTCCTTCCCCGATCAGGGAGAAGTTGCGCGCCCCGAGCGACCAGCGGATCGCCATGCCCTGCACCAGCGACGTCAGCAGAACGGCGGCATCCTCCGGGGCGACTTCGCGGCGCAGGCAGCCGGCGTCCTGACCGCGAGCCAGTTCGGTTACAATCAGCGCCTGAAACTTCATCAACAGGCCTCGAAAGGCCGCGCGCAACTCCTCATTGCCGACATTCAGCTCGCGTGAGAACAGCAGCATGGGCAGCGTCGGTGTGGCTGCGATCTGCCCAAGCTGCGCGGCCATGAGCGCTGTGACCCGGTCGAGGGGGTTATCAGTCCCAGCCAGTGCCCGCTGCCATTCCATAGCCAGTTCCCCGGCCACATGATCCGCCACGGCAAGCCACATCGCGGCCTTTGTCGGGAAATGCCGGAACAGGGCAGCCTGACTTACGCCCACCGCCGACGCCGCAGCGCCTGTCGTCACCCGGTCCGGTCCGATCTGGTCGGCCAGGTCGAGGACGGCCGCGACGATTTCGGCCTTGCGCAATTCCGCGGATTTTCGCATAAAACACCTAGTAAGTGAGCAGTCACATACTTAATGGAGCGATGATCGTGGTCAAGCTTTTCTGACGAGGCAATGCGAACGCGCGGTGTTGCGGGCAAGATGGGGGCAGCCTGCCGGCAATCGGAGCAGGCTTGCAAGGGGTGATCCTTCATGGATGCACAGAACCAGAACTGGGACGATCTGCGCTTTTTCCTCGCTGTGGCCCGGGCGGGCACGCTGTCTGGAGCAGCACGCAGCCTTGGCGTAACGCACTCGACCGTGTTTCGCCGTCTCGGCGCCTTCGAGGAACGTCTGGGTGTCCGGCTCTTTGAGCGGTTGCCGGATGGCTATGCGCTGACGGGCGCCGGAGAGGCCATGCACGAGACCGCCATCCGGATCGATGAGGAGATTATCGCCCTGTCGCGTCAGGTGACCGGACAGGACCAGCGCCTGAGCGGGCTTATCCGCATCACAGCCATCGATATGCTGGCGATCGGGTTATTGCCGCCGCATCTGGCGGCCTTCCATGCAGCGCAGCCAGGGATCGAATTGGAAGTGATCGTTTCGGACACTCCCCTGGACCTGACCCGACGCGAGGCCGATGTCGCACTGCGCATCGGCAACACCCCGCAGGAAACATTGGTCGGCCGGCGCGTCGGCCGACTGGCATTCGGAGCCTATGTCTCGGCGGAACGCGCCGCTCACGGACTCGATGACGATCTTGCCGGCAATGACTGGATCGGCTTCGGCCGGTCACATGGAGCGATTGGCCATCAGTTGGCGGATTGGCTGCCGACGGTGCGGCCGATTTACCGGACCAATTCGATCTCGGCTGCGATTGCCGCGGCAAGGGCCGGAATCGGCCTTGCGCCACTGCCTTGCGCCGTGACCGACCGCACGCCCGACCTCGTCCGCATCGCCATGTTTCCGGAAGATTTCCGGCTCGATCTGTGGCTGCTGACCCATGAGGATCTGCGCAACACCGCCCGTATCCGCGCCTTCATGGATTTCATGGCCGACGCGCTCGCTGCTGCTGACGCCGATCTTCTGGAGGGTCGCCGGCCACAGGCGAGTCCTCCCCGGACAACCACGGCATGATTCATCCGTTATCTCTCTTGCGGGGTGCGGTCCTGTGGACACCGCTTGCGATGCTGATGGAGCAACAAGGCGCGCGCTTCGGCAGTCACCCGTCTGTTCCATTGCTCCAATACAGGGACAATGTCGGATGCGTCTTCTCATAGCGCCTGGCAAGCCCCTGAAATCGCGAGCATCACGGAGACATCATGCCCGCCAATGACACGCTGAATGTTATGCCTCAGCGCCAACGACAAGGAACGCCCGGCGAGGTTCTGGCCGCCTTCCTGAAACTGGGCCTCACCTCCTTCGGTGGACCGATCGCGCATCTGGGCTATTTCCGCGAGGAATTCGTCGCCCGGCGCGGCTGGATCGACGATCGTGGCTATGCCGATCTGGTCGCGCTGTGCCAATTTCTTCCCGGCCCAGCATCAAGCCAGGTCGGCTTCGCATTGGGCTTGCAGCGTGCCGGACCGGCAGGTGCGCTGGCCGCCTGGCTCGGTTTTACCTTGCCTTCCGCCCTGCTGTTGATGGTGTTTGCGCTCGGAGCGGGGGCGTTTTCAGGCCCGCTCGGCATCGGGGTGCTGCATGGGTTGAAACTGGTGGCGGTGGCCATCGTGGCGCAGGCTGTCTGGGGGATGGCGCGCACGCTCTGCCCCGACCGTTCACGCCAGACGATCGCGCTCGCCGCCGTCCTGATGGTGGTGCTGATCGGAGGCGCGACGGGCCAGCTGGGTGCAATCCTGTTCGGTGGGCTCGCCGGGCTCTGGCTTTGCCGGGACACGCCGAGAGCGCCGGGTGAAGCGCTGCATTTCCCGGTCTCGCGACAGGCGGGAATAATTGCACTGGCCCTGTTCTTCATCCTGATCTTCGGCCTGCCGCTGGCGGTGGCGCTGTTTCCCGCGCAGGGCTTGGCAGTGATCGACGCCTTCTATCGCGCCGGTGCTCTGGTATTCGGCGGCGGCCATGTGGTCTTACCTTTGCTGGAAGCCGAAGTGGTTCGCCCGGGATGGGTCACGCCCGATGCGTTCCTGGCTGGCTATGGCGCGGCCCAGGCGGTGCCGGGGCCGCTGTTCACCTTCGCCGCTTATCTCGGCATGCAGCTCGAACCCGGCCCGAACGGGATCGCCGGCGCGACGCTTGCCCTTTTTGCGATCTTCCTGCCTGGCTTCCTGCTGCTTGTCGGCGCGCTGCCGTTCTGGAACACACTGCGCGCACGTTCCGGTGTGCGGGCGCCGATGGCAGGGGCGAACGCTGCGGTGGTCGGCATTCTGGGCGCTGCGCTCTACGATCCGCTCTGGATCAGCGCGATCGGTTCGCCCTACGACTTTGCGCTGGCGCTGACCTGCTTCGTGGCCCTGATGAGCTGGAACCTTCCGCCCTGGCTCGTGGTGTTGATCGCGGCTGCCGGCGGCGCGATCCTGGAGGTAAGCTCGATGTCGTGATGGAAAAAGAATAGCGACCAGGAGCCTGATCGACCAGACCGATCGCCAGCCCATTTGGCGCATCATCGTCGGTCTCCCCAGCCACTGCCGCCCTCGCGGCCAGCCAGGAACACAAATTGCAAATCGATCTTTCTTCCGACCGCTTTATGACAGCATTGACCGGCATCACGCTTGCCGGGATGGCGCTGGCGACTGTCGATGCCTTTTTGAGCCCCGGTCTATGGGGACCGGTCGGGCTCGTGCTGGTCTATCTGGCCGGTGGTGTGCCGACCGGGGTCCGGGCCCTGACGTCGCTCTGGCGCGAGCGGGTGCTGGACATCGATCTTCTGATGATCGTGGCAGCCCTTGCCGCCGCGGCGGTGGGTGCTGCGCTCGAAGGGGCGGTGCTGCTGACGCTGTTCAGTCTCTCGACCACGTTGGAGCAGCGGGCGATGGGCCGGGCGCGCCATGCGGTCGAGGCGCTGATGGCGCTGCGTCCGGACACCGCGCTGAGACGCGACCCAGAGGGCGCCGTCACGGAAGTTCCGGTGGGCGATCTCGTGGCCGGCGATCTGGTGGTGCTGCGCCCCGGTGCGCGCGTGCCGGCCGATGGAGAGGTGGCCGAGGGGGAGGGATCGCTCGATGAGGCGACGATCACCGGCGAATCCATGCCGGTCGGCAAAGGCCCCGGTGCGAAGGTGTTCGAGGCCACGGTGAACCTCAACGCCGTGTTGTTGGTCCGCGTCACCCGCCCGGTCGCGGAAAGCACGGTGGCGCGGATGATCGAACTGGTGACAGAGGCACAGGCCGCGCGCGCTCCTTCCGAACGGTTCAGCGCCTGGTTCGGCCAGCGCTACACCATCGCGGTGCTGGTGGGCGCGGTGCTTGCTTTGGCGATATTCCTCGCACTCGGCTGGACAATGCAGGATGCGCTTTATCGCGCCGCGACGCTGCTTGTCGCGGCCAGCCCCTGCGCTGTGGTGATATCGGTCCCGGCCGCGATCCTCTCGGCATTGGCGGCGGCCGCGCGGGGCGGCGTGCTGTTCAAGGGCGGCGCGGCGCTGGAGACGCTGGCCGATGTCGATATCTTCGCCTTCGACAAGACCGGTACGCTGACCACAGGCAAGGCCGAGGTGACGCAGGTGATGGCGTCGGAATCGGGAGCACAGGCCGAAGAGCGGTTCCTGTCATTGATCGCCGGTCTCGAAGCGCATTCCGAACATCCAATTGCCGATGCGATCCGCCGCCACATCGACGAAAAAGGCATAACCGCCGCCGAGGTGCGCGATGTGGAAACCGTGCCCAGCGAGGGGATTACGGGGGAGGATGCCGTGGGCCCGCTCTGGGCCGGCAATCCGCGCATGGCCGCGCGCATGGGCGCATCGCTCGACGCACCCGGATTTGCGCAGCTGACGGACGGCAGCCAGACCGTGGTGTGGCTGGGGCGGGGAGATCGGGTCTATGGTGCGCTCACCGTCGCCGACCGCCCGCGCGAGACCTCGGCCGCCGGACTGGCCGCGCTCAGGACGGCTGGGGTGGGCACTATCGCCATGATGACCGGCGACCGGCGCCCTGTCGGCTTGCGGATCGCCGCGGAACTCGGACTGGAGGCAAAGGATGTCCATGCCGATCTGCTGCCTGAAGACAAAGTCCGGCTGGTGGGCGAGCTGGCGAGGAATGGAAAGGTGGCCTTTGTCGGCGACGGGGTGAACGACGCCGCCGCGCTGGCGCGGGCCGATGTCGGCATCGCCATGGGCGCGGCGGGCAGCGACGTCGCCTTGCAGGCAGCCGATGTCGCGCTGTTGTCGGAGGACATGGCCCGCCTTGCCGCCGCCCATCGGCTGGCGCGGCGCACCCGCCGGATCATCCGTCAGAACCTCATTTTCGCCATCGGCATGATGCTGCTTCTGGTCGCCTCGAGCCTGTTCTTCGCCCTGCCTCTGCCGCTCGCGGTCGTCGGACACGAAGGCGGCACAGTGCTGGTGGTGCTGAACGGCCTCAGGCTACTCGCCGACCCGATCCGGGCGCGCAGTGCGACCTCACTGCGACGCCAACCCGACGCCGGCCCTGTAGAGCCTTCATACCAGTCAGGGGCTTGACCGGATGACGGCTATCCCGCTCGAAACGCGCGTAGATGAGGAACCGACCGCTCTTCAGCAGGCGTCGATTGCCGGTCAAGAACCTGTGGTGCGAATGGCGACCGAGGCGGCGATGACCATGCCAAGCAACAAGAGAACAATTCTCTCCGATCAAACGCGGTTCTTCCAGGCGGAACCATTCCGCTGGAGGGAGAAATTCTCACAAGGCCGTTTCCCGGTGCGGGTGCTTCTGAACGTTCGCGATCTGGCAGGCGTCCCTATCGATAGACGATACCGCCATCGGTCAGGATCGACTGTCCCGTGATGTAGTCGGAATCGGCGCCCGCGAGGAAGGCGACCAACGCTGCAACGTCCTCCGGTGTCTGCGCGCGGCCCAAAGCGATACCCTCGACATATTTCTTGTAAGTTTCGCCCTTCGGCGTTCCGGTGATCTCGGAAAAGCGCTCGTCGATCTCCACCCACATATCGGTGCCGACGATGCCGGGGCAGTAGGCGTTAACGGTGATGCCCGCGCTAGCATATTCCTTGGCGGCGGCTTGCGTCAGCGCACGCACGGCGAACTTGGTCGCCGAATAGGCGCCGAGCATGGCGAAGCCGTCATGTCCGGCGATCGAGCAGGCATTGATGATCTTGCCCTTCTGACCTCGATCCTTGAATTTCTTCGCAGCCGCCTGGATGCCCCAGAGCACGCCGTCGACATTGATCCGGAAGATCAGGTCCATGTCCTCGGGCGTGACGTCGGCGATCGGCTTGACCTGAGCGATGCCGGCATTGTTGACGATGACGTCGAATCCGCCGAGTTGTTTTTCCGCATGGTCGATAGCGGCGTAGACTTCGTCGCGCTTGCTGACATCGGCGACGACGGTGGTGGCCTTGCGTCCGAGCGCTTCGACTTCCTTGCGAACGGAGTCGAGCTTATCGGCCTTGACGTCGGCCAGCGCGAGATCAGCGCCTTCCTTTGCAAGCCGCAGCGCAATGCCGCGTCCGATCCCCTGGCCAGCGCCGGTTACCAAAATGACTTTGCCATTCAACGACATGATTTTCTCCTACAGAAAGTTGGCCAATCCTGTGCAGCCAGCATGTTTCCTTTCGGGCGATACAGCCGGAGCAGAACCGACTACACTCGATGATCCCGGTCCATTTCAAGGCCGTGGCCCGGAAATGATGCGACGGCACGGATACTGGCAGTAAGGCCACCTCAAAGGGCCACCCGCAAAAGCAACAGTAATTGTTCGACTCCGCAAGAGTATGACATGATCCCGCATATATGGCCGAGCGCCATATTCTCATCGCGTGGATAGCGTCGGTGGTACAGAAGGACGCGTAGTTGATGACGGAGGCTGAGCGCTACGACGCCGTCGTGATCGGTAGTGGAGAGGGTGGCAAATACCTCGCCTGGCATATGGCGCAAGCCGGTCGGAAGGTTGCCGTCATAGAGCGACGCTGGATCGGCGGCTCATGTCCCAATATCAACTGCCTGCCCAGCAAGAACGAGATCTGGAGCGCGGGCGTCGCTCACGCCGTTGCCCATGCCGGGGAGTATGGCGTTGCGACCGGCCCCGTCTCGGTCGACATGAAGACGGTTGTGGCGCGCAAGCGCGCCATGGTCGAGGGTCTGGTTGCGTTTCATCTGGAACGCTATGAGGCGACGGGCGCGGAACTCATCATGGGCAACGCCCGTCTCGTCGGATCAAAGACGATCGAAGTTGCCTTGAACGACGGCGGGACGCGGCTGCTCGTCGCTGCAAAGCTGTTTCTCAATCTTGGAACACATGCAACCATTCCGCCTGTTCCCGGCCTCGCCGAGACCAGGCCGCTCACCCATATCGAGGCGCTCGAACTGGACCGGCTGCCGGCGCATCTGATCGTGCTCGGCGGGGGCTATGTCGGCCTTGAACTCGCGCAGGCCTATCGGCGTTTCGGCAGCCGCGTCACCATTACCGACCGTGGCCCGCGACTGCTGAAGCGGGAGGACGAGGATGTTTCCGACGAGGTCCGGCAGATCCTGGAGGCGGAGGGCGTCGAGGTGCTTTTGTCGGCTGAAGTTGCGAACGTGGAGGGCCGATCAGCCGGAAGCGTGCGCGTCACCGTTCGGACGCCGGATGGTTCGAGAATGATCGAAGGCACAGACATTCTGGTTGCAGCCGGCCGCACGCCCAACACGCGAGGCATCGGCCTTGAAGAGGCAGGGGTTGCGCTGACGGATCCCGGCACCATCAAGGTGAACGATCGCCTGGAGACGACCGCAAAGGACGTTTGGGCCATCGGCGAATGCGCGGGAAGTCCGCAATTCACCCACGCTTCGCTCGATGATTTCCGAATAATCCGGGACAATCTCGACGGTGGAGACAGAACGACCACCGGGCGGCTGATGCCCTATTGCATGTTCATCGACCCGCCGCTGGCCCGCATCGGCATGAGCGAGGCGCAAGCGCGGGCCAATGGAATGGATTTGCGCGTCGTCAAACTGCCGATGAAGGCGGTGCTGCGGACACGGACGACATCGCAGACCGCGGGCTTCATGAAGGCGCTGGTCGATCCGCAGGATCGGATCGCAGGCTTTACCATGATCGGCTCGGAGGCCGGGGAAGTGATGGCCGTGGTGCAGGCGGCCATGCTTGGCGGTCTGTCCTACAGTGTCCTGCGCGATGCGGTTCTTGCGCACCCGACAATGGCCGAGGGGCTGAACGCGCTATTTGGCAACGTAGCGAAACGATGAGTTTTCCAAGTTCCATTGAGGCGGCGGGTTAGAGAATGAACGGACACGATGAGCATCGGCACCATTCGAATGATCATGACCATTCGGGTCATGCGCATCTTGTGACGGACCCGGTCTGCGGGATGGAGGTCGACCCGCAAACCGCAGAACATCGCCTGACCCATGGGGGCCACACTCACTATTTCTGCTCGGCGTCCTGCAATGCGAAATTCGAGGCGGACCCGGCCCGATATCTTGCAGGGGAAGCGTCGCCGGTTCCAGAGGCTCCCGAGGGCGCGATCTGGACCTGCCCGATGCATCCCGAGATCCGGCAGGACGGGCCGGGAAGCTGCCCGATCTGCGGCATGGCGCTGGAGCCGCTGATGGTGACGGGTGACAGCGGCCCCAGCCCCGAACTCACCGACATGACGCGGCGCTTCTGGATCGGCTTGGTCCTCGCCGCCCCGGTGTTCGTTCTCGAAATGGGCGGTCATCTTTTCCCGGCCCTGCACCATCTGGTGCCAATGCGGATATCGATCTGGATTCAGCTCGTTCTGGCGACGCCGGTGGTTTTGTGGTGCGGATGGCCGTTTTTCGAGCGCGCCTGGGCCTCGCTGATCAATCGCAGCCTCAACATGTTCACTTTGATCGCCATGGGCACCGGCGTCGCCTGGGCCTACAGCATCGTCGCCGCCCTTGCGCCGGGAATTTTCCCCGCCGCTTTCCGCGCGGAAGATGGCACGGTCGCGGTCTATTTCGAGGCGGCGGCGGTCATCACCGTTCTGGTGCTGCTTGGCCAAGTGCTGGAACTGCGCGCCCGCGAACAGACCTCGGGCGCGATCAGGGCGCTGCTTGATCTGGCGCCGAAGACGGCGCGGCGCATCGGCGATGACGGCACAGAGGAAGACGTGCCGGTCGAGCACGTTATTCTCGGCGACAGGCTGCGCGTGCGGCCCGGCGAGACCGTGCCGGTCGATGGCGTGGTGGAGGACGGACGCTCATCGCTCGACGAGGCGATGGTTACCGGCGAATCCATGCCTGTCACCCGCACTGTGGGCGATCAGGTCATCGGCGGTACGCTGAACCAGACCGGGGCGCTGGTGATCCGTGCGGAAAAGGTCGGCCGCGATACGATGCTGTCGCGGATCGTCCAGATGGTCGCCGATGCGCAGCGTTCGCGTGCGCCGATCCAGCGCATGGCCGACCACGTCTCGGGCTGGTTCGTACCGCTGGTCATCGTCATCGCAATTCTCGCCTTCATTGTCTGGGGCATCTGGGGGCCGGAGCCGCGCTTTGCCTATGGGCTGGTCGTGGCCGTTTCGGTGCTGATCATCGCGTGTCCCTGCGCACTTGGGCTGGCGACGCCAATGTCGATCATGGTTGGCGTCGGCAAGGGCGCTAGTGCCGGCGTCCTGATCAAGAACGCCGAGGCGCTCGAGCATATGGAAAAGGTCGACACGCTGGTGGTCGACAAGACCGGCACGCTCACCGAGGGCAAGCCGTCGGTGACGGCGGTCGTTGCGGCGGCCGGCTTCGACGAAACGGAAATCCTGCGGCTTGCCGCCGGTGTCGAGAAGGCGTCGGAACATCCGCTGGCATTGGCGATCGTGGAGGCGGCGGAGAAGAAGGGCATCGCCATCCCGCCCGTAGTGGATTTCGACTCTCCGCTTGGCAAGGGCGCGCTCGGCAGCGTCGAAGGCAAGGCGATCGTGGTCGGCAATGCGGTGTTCCTCAAGGAACACGACGTCGACGTCGCGGAATTGTCCGGCCAGGCAGATGCGTTGCGTCATGATGGCGCCACCGCGATCTATATCGGGATCGATGGCAGGGCCGGCGGCATCTTCGCCATCGCCGATCCGGTCAAGGCGACGACGCAGGAGGCGCTGAACGCGCTGCATGGCGAGGGCATCCGCATCGTCATGCTGACCGGCGACAATAAAACCACGGCCGAAGCCGTCGCGCGGCAACTCGGCATCGATGAGGTTGAAGCGGACGTGCTGCCGGACGCAAAGAGCGCGGTCATAAGCCGGCTCAAGGCAGAAGGCCGGGTGGTGGCCATGGCGGGCGACGGCGTCAACGACGCGCCCGCGCTTGCCGCCGCCGATGTCGGGATCGCCATGGGCTCGGGCACCGATGTCGCCATCGAAAGCGCCGGCGTCACCCTGCTCAAGGGCGATCTGATGGGGATCGTCAAGGCGCGGCGGTTATCCGAGGCGACGATGGCGAACATCCGCCAGAACCTGTTCTTCGCCTTCATCTACAATGCCGCCGGCATCCCGGTTGCCGCAGGCGTGCTCTACCCTTCTTTCGGCCTGCTCCTGTCACCGATCATCGCAGCAGCCGCCATGTCGCTGTCGTCGGTCAGCGTCATCGCCAACGCGCTGCGGTTGCGGGGTCTGAAACTGTGACTGAAACGCTGACGCGACTGACGCCCTGGCGTCAGTCGTAGGCGAGGGCGTCAGTCGCGCCAGTAATTGTTGGCGGCCGCCACCGTCTGGAAATGGATGGCGATCACCTGTGAGGAGGCGATCAGTTGCGCGGTGTCCTGATCGTAGGCCGCGCGCAGCTTGTCGCGAATTTCTGCGGACGGTTGGGTGACCTTGACGCCGACCCGCGCCATTTTGGTGGCAAGGTCGAACCCCTCCTGCGGGGTCGCTGTCTTGAGTGAGGGAAGCCAGATGTCAGCCATGTTTTTTCCTTCCAGAGAATATGAATACGCAACAACCGTAATCTACCCGAGCAGCCGACGAAAGCATCAACCCGCGATGCGCTTCGCCTCCAGGCGTCACGCCTGAAACGCCCTTTCGTGCGGGAAATCCCTTCCGGCGATGTAAGCTTCTTCCGCCGGCGTCGATTCTCGGCCGAGGACGTTATTGCGGTGCGGATGACGGTCGAAAGCGGCGATGACCTTGCGTACGTCGCCAGCCTGATCCACCAGCGACTGGTATATCGGTTGAAGGGAAGCGGACGCTTCCGCCGCTATCTCTTCGCGAAGCCTGATGAGCAGGTCGATGCGCGCGAGGTGATCCGGGCCTTCGCAATGGCCAAGGGGCTGACTGTAGACGATTCTGAACCAGGGCATGTCCAGCGATGCGTAGTGGCCGTTCGAAAACCCCTCCATCGCCAGCGACAGCGCGGCAGGGTCCTGCGCGAATGCGCGCTGTGTGTTGCGCCAGAGCGAGCGCGAGAACTGGTCGAGCACGATGATTAGCGCCAGCCTGCCTTCGGGGTCGCTGGTCCAGTCGTCGAGATCGCCTGAAGCTGCGCTTCTCGTGAGGTCGGCGAAGCGCTCGACGATCATGTCATCCGCTCCGCCGTGCAGCCGCCACGACCAGTGATCGCGGTGAGTTTCAGCCTTTATCTGTGAGGAGCGGCCTTCGGGAAACCAGAAGTCGAAAACGTCGTTCCATGGGGCGGTCCTGGCATTCATGTCGATCCTTTCCGACAAATGCGAGCGATGAGACAGGGTTGACGTCGCAAAAACAACAGACTCCGCATCGCTGCGGGGTCTGCGAGGAGGCTTCAGCCTCGCGCGGCCACAGTTGCGGGCCGGGCGGTGGCGACCTTTGAGGCCCTCCCGCCGGGTGCGGTCGTCTTCGGCATGCGCAGAAGGCGCATGCCGTTGGCGATGACGATCAGCACCGAAAGTTGGTGGACCAGCATGCCGCCGGCCATATGGACATTGCCGGAGAACACGCCCGCCAGCAGTCCGGCCACCGTCACCAGTGCGATGACGAGGTTCTGGCGCATATTGCCCAGCGTTGCGCGCGAGATCGCCATCGCCTCGGGGATCTTGCCGAGATCGTCTTTCAGGAGCGCGATGTCGGCGGTCTCGATGGCGACGTCGCTGCCGGCGGCGCCCATGGCGATCGAGGTGTCGGCGGCGGCAAGAGCGGGGGCATCGTTGATGCCGTCGCCGACCATGGCGACATGCGCGCCATCCGCCTTCATCTTCCGGATCAGTTCCAGCTTGTCCTCGGGCATCAGCCCGGCATGGACCTCGTCGATACCGACCTCGCGGGCGATGGCTTCGGCTGCGCCATGCTGGTCGCCGGTCAGCATGACCACACGGCCTATGCCGATGTTACGCAGCCGGGTGATGGCTTCCGCCGCGCCTTCACGGGCCATGTCGGACATGCCCAGCATCCCGATCAACTGCCCGTCACGCGCCACCAGGATCGGCGTCTGGCCATTGGACAGCAGACGGTCCAGAGCGGCTTCGCCCTCCTGGCCCAGCGCAATGCCGAGCGTGTCCATGAGGCGCCGGTTGCCGGCGGCGATGATGCGGCCGTCGATGCGGGCGCTCAGGCCCATGCCGGCATGTTCCTCCAGCGATTCGAGCGTGGAAAGCGGCCCCTGCTTGCGGCCGGCCTCGACGATCGGACGGCCGAGCGGATGGGTCGATCCGGTCTCGGCGGTCGCAGCCAGATGCAGCAACTCGGCCTCGGCAATGCCGCCGAGCGCGACGATAGAGGCGAGCTGCGGCTTGCCTTCCGTCAGCGTGCCGGTCTTGTCGAGCGCCAGCGTATCGATGCGGCCCGCACTTTCCAGATGCTGGCCGCCCTTGATCAGGATGCCGCTGCGCGCCGCCCGGCCGATGCCGGCGACGATGGAGACCGGCGTCGAGATGACCAGCGCGCCGGGGCAACCGACGACCAGCAGCGTCAGCGCCAGGCGGATGTCCTGCGTCACCGCGAAGGCGGCGACCGCGAGCCCGATGATCGACGGCGTATACCATTGCGCAAAGCGCTCGATCATGCGCTGGCTCGGGGCCTTTTCCTCCTGCGCTTCCTCGACGCGCTGAATAATGCGGGCAAGGGTGGTGTCGGCGCCGACATTGGTGGCGCGGATGCGCAGCAACCCGTTCTCGGCGATCGTTCCTGCATGGACGTGGCTGCCAGGCGCTTTCTCGGCCGGCATCGGCTCACCGGTAATCGCCGCCTCGCTGACGGCGGCGGTGCCTTCGGTTACTTCACCATCCACCGGGATGCGTTGACCGGCCCTGACCAGCACGGTCTCGCCAAGCTGGACCATATGCGCCGGCACCTCGACGGGATCGCCGTCGCGCAGCACGGTCGCGGTGGCGGGCGCGGCATCAAGCAATGCCTTCAGCGCGCCACGGGTCTGCCCCATGGTGCGCGCCTCCAGCCAGCCGCCGAACATGAACAGGAAGGTGACGGCCGCCGACTCCCAGACTTCGCCAATAATGAGCGCGCCGACCGCCGCGACGGTGACGAGCAATTCGATGCTGAAATGCTTTACACGCAGCGAGCGCCAGGCACGGATCGCGATGTCGGAGCCGGCAAGAAATGCGGCCGCGACCATCAGCGCGGTCCATGCCTCGACCATGCCGAAGCCGTAGCGCGCCAGAAGACCGGCCGCGATCAACCCGCCGCTGCCGACCGTCAGCCAGAAACGCCGCCGTGCCGGATGCACGAAGGCGCTCTTGATCCTGCTGACAAGATTGCTCATCTCCTCGCTCCTTTCATCTTCATCCATGTCGGAAAAGCGTGCCTGCCGCGCCGGCACGCGGCGCGGCGAAAAAGGCGGAGTGCCGATCAAAGGGCGGCAGGCCGCGCCTCGTAGCCGGTTCCACGCACTGCCTCGACCAGCGCTTCAACGCTCGATTGCGCGGGGTCGTGCTCGACCTCGATCTTGCCGGTGTTGAAACGCACCTCGGCCTTTGCCACACCGGGAAGGGCGTTGAGCGCCTTCTCGATCTTGGGTACGCAGGAGGGGCAGGAAAGCTCATCGCTGCGAAGGATGGTTTTCTGGGTCATGATCGGGTTCCTTTCGATAGTGGGGAAGGGGTGTCCCCTGCCTCATTGATCTAAGGGTTTGACCCCGCATTGCGATTGGTGAAACCGGCAAGCCAGGCTTGCATGAATGCACAGGCCGCTGCCTTGGTTCTGGTTCGTCGGGCGACCACATGGGGAGCTGTGGTGGAATTGCCGCCTAAACCAAAGGGATTTCCGTGCGTAAATGCACAGGTCGACAAGTCTCGATTCCCTGGCGGATGCTTTGATGTGGACGCGCCGCTGCTGGAAGGACAGCTTGAGGATACTCTTACCAAAGTCGCATCGGCGACACGACCATATGCGAAAGTCTTATGGGGAGACTTGAGTGAGATCAACGACGAGCTAACATTTTTGCAATAAACCAATGAAATGGAGCATATCATGCGTGGATTTGTTGATGACATCGAGGAACTGACCGAAGGAAACACGGATTTTCGCCGTGTTCTTTATACGGCAAGAAATATGCAGCTCGTGCTGATGGCGCTTCAGCCCGGCGAGGAGATCGGCGAAGAGGTTCACGACGACGGCGATCAGTTCTTCCGTGTCGAGGACGGCGAAGGCGAAATCCTGATCGACGGCAATGTGAGCAGGATCAGGGCCGATATGGCCATGATCGTACCGGCCGGTGCGCGGCATAACGTCAAAAACACCGGGAATGAGCCGCTGAAGCTTTATACGATCTACAGCCCTCCCGAGCACGTCGACGGTGTCGTTCATCCAACCAAGGCTGAAGCCGACGCCGCGCATGAACACTTCGACGGCAAGACCACCGAATAACGCCGTTGCGCAAGCAGTGACTTGCGGCGACAACATCCATGAACGGTGTTCCTGCTTGCCCTCCCGCACCGAACCGCGAGAGGGCAGCTCTTTACTAGGAGATGACGTGAAGACCCCGATGCGCACCGGCCTTCCTGCCGCACGGCTGGGATTGCCCTTCAGAATCTGACATTCGTCATCGGTGCCGTAGTGGTGCGGGTCATCGGTGGTCTGTTCTTCGAACTGCCGTTGACCCTGCTCACCGTTCGCGATGGAGAAGCGCCGGTGCATTCAGGACGGCATCTATTGAATCGCGCAAATGGGGCGGCGAGTTGTTCCGGTGCAACCTGGGGAACGGTCGAAAGAGGCCCTATGAGAATTTGAGGCCGAGTCTCTTCCGTCTGGCAGGAGCCGCTGGCGGTTCTTCGACGGGCTTTGGCTTGCGTCCTAATCCCATCGATTTTGCCAGTGCGGAACGCGCTGCGGCGTAGGCCATAACCCACTATTTACCGAAGGTTCGACGTTGGTGCCGATGCTCGTATGGGGCCTCTCCCTTTGCATCGCCGGCGGCTGTCATGCCTTCGTTTGACAAGCCGGGCTTGGCCAGCTCCGACTCCGAAAGCAGGGTTCACACATCAATTTCGGAACAATCAACTTTTCGTGTCGTTGCACCCAGATGCGCCCGACATCGGCGCAAGCCGACTGAAAAGAACTAGCAGGAGACTTATCATGATCCGACTGACTTCGATGGCGCTGGCGACAGGCCTTTCGCTCACTATGCTTAGTGGCGCTCACGCTGCAGAGCATGAGGTGCAAATGCTGAACAAGGGACCTGAGGGGCAGCCGATGCAGTTTGATCCGGCGTTCCTCAAGATCGAGCCGGGCGACACCGTGAAGTTCGTGGCGACAGACAAGGGTCACAACGCGGAAACAATCCTGGAGATGATCCCCGAGGGCGCAGAGACCTGGAAGGGAAAGATCAACGAAGAAATCACGGTCACATTCAACGAAACGGGAATCTATGGGTACAAGTGCATGCCGCACTTCGCCATGGGCATGGTAGGGATCATCCAGGTCGGTGACGATGTCTCGAACTTGGATTCTGCGGAGACTGCGAAGCTTCCTGGCCGCGCCAAGACGCGCATGGCCGAGTTGATCGCCCAGATTACCGACTAGGATAGCCCCATCATCCGGGGTCGTAGCATGCCAGTCCTCAGGAGAGGGCTGGCCCAACTTGGAGATATCCATGGCCAAAAAACACAATCCGCCGATTGAAGACGAGACTGTTGATCATTCGACCGGGATCAGCCGGCGCAGCCTGCTCGCAGGAACCGTGGGTTCGGTCGGAGGTCTCGTTGCGGTCAGTGCTGCCAATGCCCAGTCCCACGCCCACGGAACTTCGATGGCGGAGCACCGAAGCTACTCGGGCAGCCTGAGCAACCGGCTTTACTCGGTCAATCCTACGCATCCGAGCATGGCAGATATCGCCGAGAATCCGGAGAACGTTCCGCCTGCGATCGACCGACAGGAACCGGCCACGATCACCGTCGAGCTTGAGACCAAAGAGGTCGAGGCCCATCTGGACGAGAAGAGCACGTTTCGCTTCTGGACCTTCAACGGGACGGTGCCGGGCCCCTTCATCCGGGCTCGTGTCGGTGACACCGTGGATGTTCGCCTAAAGAATCCTGACGACAGCTGGATGATGCACAATGTCGACTTCCATGCGGCGACAGGTCCTGGCGGCGGTGCGGATGCCACCACGGCTGCGCCCGGCGAGGAACGCAGTTTCAAGTTCAAGGCTCTGAACCCCGGCTTGTACGTCTATCACTGTGCCGTGCCCCCAGTGGCGCTGCACATCGCAAATGGGATGTACGGGCTCATTCTCGTTGAGCCGGAAGAGGGCCTTTCGGAGGTCGACCATGAGTTCTACGTCATGCAGGGTGAGATCTATACGGAGGAGCCGTTCGGAAGCAGCGGCCTGTTGACGGAGAGTTATGACAAACTCCTCAACGAACGCCCCGAATATTTTGTCTTCAACGGGCACGTCGGGGCGCTGACCGATCACTATCCAATGAAAGCCAAGGTCGGAGAGACCGTCCGCATCTACTTCGGCGTCGGTGGACCCAATTACACCTCATCCTTCCATGTTATCGGAGAGATATTCGATAAGGTCTACCAGATGGGCTCGGTCACCAGCCCGCCGATAACCGATGTGCAGAGCGTTTCGGTTCCTCCCGGAGCCGCCACCATCGTGGAGTTCAAGTGCGAGGTGCCGGGCCGCTATGTCCTTGTGGATCATGCTCTTTCGAGGGCGGAACGGGGACTTGCAGGCTATCTGATCGTTGAAGGCGACGACAATCCCGAGATATTCGACGCGCCCGAAAACGAACACGGCAGCAGTCACTGATAACGCCCGGCGGTGGTGCAATAATGCGCTGCCGCTGGACTCCCCATACAGACGCTAGAAGCTTCGACTGGGGTGGATTTTCACGCTGACAGGAGACGTCCTTGGCACTTGAACATGCCCGTGCTGGTGAAATTGTCTCTCTTCAAACTCCAGCGTTTGCGGGCGCTGGAACACGCGCGATCGTCCGGACACCATCTTTCGAAGCAATCCGTCTTGTTGTCCGCAGCGGTGCCGTCATACCGACGCACCAAGTGCCAGGTCGTCTTACACTTCATTGTCTCACTGGCCGTATCAAGTTGCAGACCTCCTCGAATGTGGTTGAACTTCAAAGCGGCGACTGGCTCTATCTGGAACAGGCAGAGCCTCATTCCCTCGAGGGACTTGAGGCCGCAGAACTTCTCATGACGATCATGTTTGATGGCCAACTGGGATAGGTTTCCGACCCCGGACCACCGGTTGGCTAGAAGGCTGCCCATCGTTCCGCATGGCACGACATGCTTGGCGCCTCAAGGCTCCTCACGTGCCGGAACTTCTTCAGCGTGGTCGTGACGCGCTGGAGGCGGTGTTGCCCCGGAAGATGTACCGGACGTTCTTTCAGCATCCCGCCGCCGGAGGTTGACGCCTGCATCGCCGCACCTGACCATCAAAAAACACCCGTCATCGGCTGCCAGGCCTCGGGGTGGTTTTTGAGGTGAGGATTCCATCGTGGCCGCAGTCGTTGCGACAGTCAAATCCGGAAGGCGTCGGCGTAGGTGAGCGCCCGGCTGGCAGATACGCCAGCCGAACCAGAGCCCGGATCTACCCCAAGCCGTCAACAAATTTTGCCGCGACCATCCGGCGGCATCATCCTGTCGAGTCCAGAACGCTATGCTGTCTTCGGCCCCCGTGAACATATGGAAGCCTTGCATCCCGAGGCTTTGAACGGGAAGCGAGCCGGCACGGTCTCATTCGCAACGAGGACGGCTGAGGGCTGGAAGGAGTGGTCGGTCAAAGCGTCCGAAGCTCCCCAAATAGCGCAGGACCTGATCGACCACGGCGAGCATGTTGATCTGTATTTTAGTCACCAGCGGTTCCGGGGCTGGCGCGACACGGAGCGGTTGCTAGGCCTCGCCAGCCTCTACTGCGACGTGGACTTCCATTCGGTCGACGCCTGGAGAGGAAAGGATCCCCGTGCGGTCCTCGTCGCCATCCTCGAAGCGCTCCGAGAAGCAAGGATTCCTCCTCCCTCTTATGCGCTCGACAGTGGGCGGGGGCTGCTGCGGATTTGGAGCGAGTCGGCAATGATGGTGGGCTTGGAATTTTCGTCCGCTCCCTGGTCGGTCTTGATCGTGAGGTCGCAAAAAACGCGTTCGATCAGTTCCAATGCAAGCGAACGTTGTCGGCCAATCAGATCGAATTTCTTAACATGATAATTGATTACCTTACGGACCGAGGCGTGATGGATCCACGGCTTCTCTATGCAAGTCCTTTCACCGATTTCGATGCGATGGGGGTGGAAGGTGTTTTCGACAACGTGGGCGTAGTTGAACTTATCGGCATTCTAGAGGAGGTTCGCCAACGCGCAGCAGCATGAACCATGAACCGGTACCTGAGTCTTGGCGTGCATTGCCAACCGAGCAAGACGGCCCCGTCGCGCGAGTGGAACTCATGGCACAGCGCCAACAAATTGCCGGTGAAGGCAACCTATGAACCGGATGCGTGGTGCAAGATGGTGCTTGGAGGGGTGGGGGCTGAGTTCAAGCGGCAGATCCGAATAGTGAATTAAGGTGGGTGCACCTCCCCGCAACCATCTTTACTTGCTCGGGGCGCAAGTGAAGATTAGATCCTGCCCCCGCAACCAAATCCTACGCTAAACTACGATACGGCCCTCCAAAACCACGATTTTCTCCGATTTGGCACTACGAAAACGCGGTGAAGCAGGTGGACACCTCGAACTACCGGGTTTCGCGGCCGGTGAGGATCGCTGCGAGTGCCGTCATGGCGTAGAGCGTGGCACTGAGTGCAGTTTGGGTTGACGTATTTTGTCGATTTGGGCGTTGCGGCGGCGGTTTTCGCCGCGCTCGCTGTCATGCGGACGCAGTTCGCCTCTCGTGCCAGACGAAGCGGTTGAGATTGTAGACGAGATTGGCGATGCCGATCTTCGTCCTGGCGCGGGCGATGCCGATGGTTCTGACAAACAGGCCCATGCGGGATTTCTGCTGCGCGAAGACGTGCTCGATGCGGGATCGGATTTTGGAGCGCCGGCCATTGGCCCGCGCCGTCGCCTCGCTCATTGGCCGCCCCTTCGGCTTCTTCTGATGGATGTCGCTGGCGAAACCGTTCCTGTCGAGCCATGCTTCGTTCTTTTTCGATCGATAGGCCGTGTCGGCCCAGACCGTCGAACCGGTGTCGTGCAGCCGGCCAGGGCAAAGGCAAGCAGGCTGCCCGTCGAGGCCAGGAAGAACCGGCGATCCAGAACGGTATTGTGGGTCATTGCGAAATTCACGATTGCTGGCGCAGCATCTGACAGGCCGCTGCTTTAGGCGGCCTCGATGCGCGCGTTTCAGTCGGCGCGGAGCGCAGTGTGTCCGCGCGCTCGGGAATGAATCTGATCGGGGGTCGCAGGTGCTGGTCGATCAGCCAGCCTGCGGCAATGAAAACGTCACGTATCGGCCCTCCATTAGCGGCTCCGCCATGCGGCTTGCATGGGAGCCCCCTCTGTCATCGGCCTGAGAGTTTCGCTGCGAACCAAGAGAAGCCTGTCGCAACTTACACCGTCGGCGGGAGCGGCCGCTCCGCTTTCCAGAGTGTTCATCGACAAGCGGTCCGGGTGCCTGAGAGTTTCCGGGGCGGTTGCTCCTTCGGCGGCCGGCCTGAACCGGCGCTCTCCCGCTTGCCGCGGACATCAAGGACGCCAAGTTGAGGCGAAAGTGCGGCAGGGCGCGAACGCGGCGTGACACTCCGTTCACAAATGAGAAACAGCGGATGTGTCGCCGCCTTCTTAAAACCTGCCTAATCTTAAAACCTGCCTAATCTTAGCGCTAGAGCCGGAGACCTTTGATGAGGTCTCCGGCTCTCCGGCCCCTGATTGATCCCTTGGCGATACTGCCAAGGTGCGAGACGTTCAACCTTCGCCCATGCCTTCGGCGGGCTTTGCTGCGCCGCCCTTGCGCACCTTCTCCTCGATCCGGGCTCCGACCCCGGCGTCGATGCTCTTCCAGTAGTCGAGGGCGCGGCTCAGCACCGGCTCGCGGACGCCGCCCAGCAGGCTGCCGGCGACCTGGTCGACCAGCGCCGCGCGCTCCTCGTCGTTGAAGACGTCGCGGACGAGGATGCCCGGCTGGCTGAAATCGTCGTCGTCCTTGCGCAGCGTATAGGCGCTGCGCACCATCGTGCCGTCGGCTTCCCAGCCATCCGCGACCGGACCGGTCTCGTCCGCCCATTTGCGGTCGTGGCTGTTCGGCGCATAAACCGGCGCGTTGCCGCTGTGGTGATAGGCCATGTGGCCGTCGAACATGTAGGTGTTCACCGGCACCTTGGGCTGGTTCACCGGCAACTGGTGGAAGTTGGTGCCGATGCGGTTGCGCTGCGCGTCGTTGTAGGCGAAGGCGCGGCCGAGCAGCATCTTGTCCGGCGACAGCCCGATGCCGGGAACCGTGTTGCCGGGCGAGAACGCCGCCTGCTCGATCTGGGCGAAGAAGTTCTCCGGATTGCGGTTGAGCGTCATCTTGCCGACCCTCACCAACGGATAGTCGGCATGCGGCCATGTCTTTGTCAGGTCGAACGGGTTGAGACGGTAGGTCTTCGCCTCGTCGTAGGGCATGACCTGCACCGAAAGGATCCAGCTCGGATGCTCGCCGCGCGCGATGGCGTCAAACAGGTCGCGGCGGTGGAAGTCCGCGTCCGCGCCGGCCATGTCGGCGGCTTCCTGATTGCTGAAGAACTCCATGCCCTGCTCGGTGTGGAAGTGGTACTTGACCCAGAACTTCTCGCCCTTGGCGTTGACCCACATATAGGTGTGCGAGCCGTAGCCGTTCATGTGGCGCCAGGTGCGCGGCAGGCCGCGCACGCCCATCAGATAGGTCACCTGATGCGCGGTCTCGGGGTTGTTAGTCCAGAAGTCCCACTGCATGTGGTTGTCGCGCAGGCCCGAATCCGGCAGCCGCTTCTGGCTGCGGATGAAATGCGGGAACTTCATCGGGTCGCGCACGAAGAAAACCGGCGTGTTGTTTCCGACGAGATCGTAATTGCCCTCGCTCGTGTAGAACTTCAGCGAGAATCCGCGCACGTCGCGCCAGGTGTCGGGACTGCCCATCTCGCCGGCGACGGTGGAGAAGCGGGCCAGCATCTCGGTCGAGGCGCCCTTCTGGAACAGGGCGGCTTTCGTGTAGGTAGAGACGTCCTCGGTGGTCTCGAATACGCCGAACGCGCCGGCTCCCTTGGCGTGCGGCTGGCGCTCGGGTACCTTCTCGCGGTTGAAATGCGCCATCTGCTCGAGGAAATGCACATCGTGTAGCAGGACCGGGCCATCGGGGCCGATGCTCAACGAATTGCGGTCGCTCACCGCCGGCGCTCCGGTGCTCATCGTCGAGCCGGTGGCGCGGGTATCGTTGCGGTTGTCTTGATCTGACATGGCTGTCTCCTAACAGGAATGGGAAAGAACGCTGTAGCGATCCGACTGGTGTGCACAGGTGTCGCTTGCAGCTTGTATCTGCCTTGCTGATTTTACACCATAAGTCTCCCGTCACTGGCAATGCCACTGAACGGCTGCGCTGCCGCCGAAGAGCCAGATCTGGATGTTTCCGGCGACAGCATGGGCCAGAGATCGTCAGATATGCAGCTTGCCTATCTGTAGACCAGGCCACCGTCGATGAGGGGGGCTTGTCCGGTCATGTAGTCTGAATCGGGGCCGGCCAGGAACGAGACGAATGCCGCGACATCTTCCGGCGTCTGCGCCCGGCCCAGCGCGATGCCCTCCACATATTTCTTGTAGGTGGCGCCCACCTCGGCTCCGGTGATCTCGGCAAAGCGCCGGTCGATCTCGACCCACATGTCGGTTCCGACGATGCCCGGGCAGTATGCATTGACGGTAATTCCGTCGCTGGCGAATTCCTGGGCCGCTGCCTGAGTCAGAGCGCGAACGGCAAACTTGGTGGCGGAGTAGACACCCAGCAGGGCAAAGCCGTCATGGCCTGCAATGGAAGACGCGCTGATGATCTTGCCTTTCTGCTTCCTCTCCCTGAATTTCTTGGCCGCAGCCTGAATGCCCCAGAGAACGCCCTCGACATTGACTTTGAGGATTGTGCCCACTTCTTCAGGCGTCACGTCCGCCAGGGCCTGGACCTGGGAGATACCGGCATTGTTGACGATGACATCGAAGCCACCCAGTTCCTTTTCCGCGTGATCGACGGCGGCGTAGACCTCGTCCCGCCTGGTGACGTCGGCCACGAATGTCGTTGCCTTGCGGCCTGCCGCCTTCACTTCATCGGCGACGGCCTTCAGCTTGTCGTCCTTGACGTCCACAAGTGCGATGTTGGCGCCATCGTTAGCCAATCTCAGCGCAATCGCGCGTCCGATGCCCTGGCCCGCGCCGGTCACCAGAACGACTTTTCCTTCTATGGTCATGATTTTCTCCTGTGAGTTCCGCTGCAAGTGAGCCGCGATGACGGTTCATCGGATGTGCCACCAGCTCAGTTCGTCGTGCTTTCCTTTTCCATTCGCAAGGCACGAAGACGAGCCGTCTTCCGTCGCAGCGCCTGTTGCTCGGCGTGCAGAAGTTCGCGGGCAATCCTGTCCGATCGCTCCTGACGGGATTCGGTCATTTTCAAGCTCCTTGACGTCATCCTCGGTCTCCTTTCTCCGTTGATGCTAGCCAACACCGTCGAGCAAAAGCTGTGGTCGGTCGTCTGTCTTGCCCAAGTGCGGCCAGAAGTTTTCCAGAGAGGCGTCTGCAAGGTACATATAGTGAAAGGCGTCGGCCCGACCACTATCGAGGCGGATGTCGTCACGGCGCCACTGCCACGGTAGTCGGTCGAACCGGTCTTCGAACTCGTCCGAGATGGTCGCTGACCAGAAGACGGCTATGCCGCCGGGTCTGAGGCTCCACCAGGCTGATTTCAGGCCCGAAACCGCGTGGATGGAAACATTGGTGCCCCGCACGGTATGGTCAGGACCGTTGTCCGTGTCCATCAGGATGATGTCGTAGCTACCATATCGTCGCCGGGAATCGTGCCGGCTCGTGCAATACGGCAACCCACGGGCGTGGTTTGCATTGGTGCCGACGAGCAAGGGGAAAAGAAGCATCTCGTTGTGAGGCGGCTGGAGACTACCGGTGTCGCCGGATGCAGCCGCCGATGTGTTCTTCATGGCCTGGCGGGAAGTGCATCTTCTACCGTCCATTTGCGGCCCTCCGAACCGGACAAGGCGCGATGGCCTGAAATTCTTCCGGGTAGGAAGATCGGTCTGTCGGCAGGATGACGCCACCATCCCCGGCCGCGTTGCCCTCACGAACTCTGCCGGCTTTCGCGTTGAAGTAGAACGATCTGCGAACGAGATCCGGGGCGGCCGATCTACGGACCATCTGAAGCATGGCCGGATCGACGAGCGCGCGGCTGACAGCTGAGGATACTTTGAGGAATTCCGGGGCGCGGTACTGAGGCCAGATCAGTGCAAACACCACATCGACATCTTCGTCGTCAGGCGCGTCAAAGTCTAGCGGAGCGGCGAGCCCGATGAGGGTGGCTGCGGGGCGGGTGCAATGTCGGCTCATTGCATGGGGCATGGCGACGCCGTGGCCAAGCGCGGTCGAGCCGAGCTTTTCCCTGCCGACCAGAGCGTCCCTGGCGTGCTCGTAGCGCATGCCTGCCCTGTCGGCCAACCGATCCGCCGCAAGCGCCAGTACGGCATCCTTGTGCGGGACGATCGCGTCCAGGGAAACGTCCATTTCGAGAAACAGCTTCAAACTTTCCACGCCGACCTCCGTGAGATGACGCCTTGACGTCCATGCTGTCGAAGGCGATGCGGCAACCGGCAGGATCGACGCATCGCCTTGTAATCATTTCTTCCTGCCAGGCATTGCCGATGCAGCGCTCAAAGACGAAATCGAGGTCGCCTCTGTCTCCTTTTCCTTGCTCTGCTTGGGTTTGCGAACTTCGCGATTGCCTTTTCTCTTGGCCATTTTCACACCAGTCGAAATATCCGAACGTTCGTGGGCCTTGGCCGGAATTCTCCGGAAGGCTGACGTTCGGAAAGTTGAACGGAGATATGAAGGAGTTTCCCCTGGCCCGGCTCTCACATGTGCGAAAAGCCGGCCAGGGTCAGTGGCCGATCAGCAGACGGAGCCTGGATCGAGTGCAGGCGGAATGATGGCGCGTGTTCATGGCCCTTATATCGGTCCGGCTACCTCAAAAGTCAAACTACTGAAAAAAAAGAAAAATATCCTGCGCGGCCGATGCGTGACCCTTGTATCCGGAAGGGTTCGGGCCTAGATTGCGAGCATGTGCATGGAAACGTTCATCAAGCTATCGAGGCTCGCCGGCGAAGCACGGTCTTCGTCCCGGGGCGGCGCCTGTTTGAACTTCTGATCGCCGCACATCGACCCGCTCCGGGAGTATCATGACAACGCGGTTCATTTCAGCGGCGCGAATGCGCCGCTCCGATGGAGCGTATCCGTGAGACATCCACATCCCTTGCAGTTCTGCCATTCGTGCAGTCGTCATCTGCCTCGCGCGGCGCGCCGGTGCCCGTGGTGCAAGCTGCCCGGCAGCGCCCGTCCGGGCAGGCCGGTTCCGCCGATGGCAAGAGCCGGAATCTTGAGGCCGGAACCGTCGACGGGGAGCCCGTTATGATCGGGCGCGCGTCTGAACGTACCGCCCGATTGCAAGACTTGGCCTCGACCGGGGCCGGGCAGCAATACGGCGTGTTGCCATGGCGGAAAGACAGGCACGGCAACGTGCAGGTCCTGTTGATAACCTCAAGGACCCGAGGCCGCTGGATCGTGCCGAAAGGATGGCTGTCCAGGGGCAAGGCGCCCTGCCTCTCGGCAGCGCTGGAAGCGTTTGAGGAGGCGGGTGTCATCGGAGAGGTGGTTTCGCATCCGCTCGCCAGCTATCGCTACGTCAAGCAAGGCGAGGACGGTGTGAGGCAGCATCGACGCGTGACCTTGTTCAGCCTTCGCGTTGTCGGAACGCTGACCAATTGGCCGGAACGCGGACAGAGGAAACGCCGATGGTTCAGTCTTGCCGAGGCCGCCGATACCGTCGACGATCCGGAACTTGTCCGGATCGTTGGTGCGATCCGCGATGAACCGCTAATACTGATGGAGAAGCACGGTCGGGTTTCGAACGCCGACGGCTGCCTCGAATCGGCTTTGACGTCATAGACGAAATTCATGCTGCATTCGACCTTCGACGCTCTTCGCATTCACGGGCTCGACACGGAACCTCTGCGTCGAGCCCGCATCAGCCATTTTGTCGATTCCAGGCCATTTGATGTCGAAGCAAGGGACTGGATCTGGAGGGAATTTGTTGGGAAAGTGCGGCAGGCGAAGCAAAACACCGCCCGGTTCAGGAAACGGTCCGATGCCGGTGTAGCGCCAAAGCCGTCATTGGAGCACGTCTGCCTCCGCGTGGTGAACGGAAAGAATAGTCAGCCAGTGAGACCTACCGTCATTCGCGACCCATTCCATCGTTTGACCGACACGAAGTCCGAGCAGCGCAGTACCGACCGGCGTAAGAATCGACACCTTCCCCTGTGCGATGTCGGCATCGCCGGGATAAACGAGCATCACGCGCCGGGTCTGATCATCCTGCGTCCGGTATTCGACCATCGAACCCATCTGGAGGGTTTTCTGTAGCGTCTCGCCCCGCTCGACGATGCGAGCGCGCTCCAGCTCCGTCAGGAGTTCCTCGACCAACTCCGGTTTGCGGTTCAGCAAGCCATTGGCAAGCTGCAACAGCCGGGCGTGATCGCTCTTGTTCACGACAATACCTGGCCTGCGCATGACGATACTCCTGTTTATGATGGCCGCCCTGCCCAGCAGCGCGAGGCGGTCGACTACGCCGGATAGAAACTTTGTGGAACCAGATTGATATATAGGCGCTGTCGAACCGGCTTCCAATGGCTGGCCGTCAATCGCGCACTCGTTGGGGCCTGAACGATAAGCGGTTCCACACCGCGAGATCGATGATCCACTGGTCCGGTCAAGCCATGCTTCGACCGGTGCGATTGAACGGTACTGTCGGCATGCGATCATGAACTGACAAACTAAAGATCGCGGCGACCGATGCGGATTTCTTGCATGATCGGGGCCGATGCGCGGCGTTCTTCCGGAGGCCGCCGCGCGGCTTAAAGGAACGTGGCCACAACGGCGAGCAGCGATATCGCGAGCACGATCAGGCTGGGCACCATTGTCCGTCGTCAGGGTTTTTGGGACAACAGGCGGCGTGAGCTAACGGAGGCTCTGGTCCATCAGGTTTGTCACATTAGGCCGCTGCATCTCGATGAAGCAAGCGGCGCTGTTTGATGGTTTCGCGTTTGATCCTTTCCCTTTCCAGCGTGATGATATCGCCGCGCCCGAAGTAGACGTCGGCAGGGGTGAGATTGTCGAGGCTCTCGTGGTAGCGGCGGTGGTTGTAGTGATCGACGAACGCCGCGACCTGCTGCTCGAGATCACCCGGCAGGAAGTAGTTTTCGAGCAGGATGCGGTTCTTCAACGTCTGGTGCCATCGCTCGATCTTGCCTTGGGTCTGAGGATGGCAGGGCGCCCCGCGCGTATGTTCCATGCCCTTGTCGGATAGCCATGCGGCCAGGTCGGAAGAGACGTAAGAGGGGCCGTTGTCGGACAACAGCCGCGGCCGCTGCACCACCCTGGCGCTGTCGCAGGCAGAAGCCTGCAGCGCGATGGTCAGCGTGTCGGTGACGTCCTCGGCCTTCATCGTGGTGCACAGCTTCCAGGCGATGATGTAGCGAGAGAAGTCGTCGAGCACGGTCGACAGGTAGAACCACCCCCAGCCGATCACCTTCAAGTAGGTAAAGTCGGTCTGCCAGAGCTGGTTGGGCGCCGTCGTCTTGTCGTGGAACTCATTGGCGGCCTTGATGACGATGAAGGCGGGGCTGGTGATCAGGTCGTGGGCCTTGAGCAGGCGATAGACTGAGGATTCCGAGACGAAGTAGCCCCTCGTGTCGGTGAAGGTGACCGCCAGTTCCCGTGGCGACAGCTCCGGCTCGTTCAACGCCAGCTCAATGATCTGATCGCGTTTCTCCTCGGGGATGCGGTTCCAGACCCGGTTCGGCCGGGGCCTGCGATCCTCCAGCGCATCGACACCGCCGGCCAGGAAACGGTCATACCAGCGATTGAAGGTCGAGCGCGGAATACCGAGTTTTTGCAGCGTGCGCCGCGCCGACAGATGCGACTGCTCGACGAGCCGAATGATCTCCAGCTTCTCGGATGCGGGGTATCTCATTCGTCGTCGCCCCCATCCGCAATCATGCTTTTTTTAAGAATCCGCAGTTCCAGCGCCTGCTCGGCGACGACCTCCTTGAGATCGCGCGCCTCCTTGCGCAGAACCTTCACCTCGTCGCTGGTGGCGGCGCGCGCCGTATCCCCGGCAAGCCGCTTCTTGCCGGCTTCCAGGAATTCCTTCGACCAGGTGTAATAAAGGCTCTCCGCGATCCCCTCGCGCCGGCACAGCGCCGCGATCGACTCTTCGCCGCGCAAGCCCTCCAGCACGATGCGGATCTTCTCCTCGGCCGAATATTGCTTGCGGGTTGCGCGGCGGATGTCTTTGATGACCTGCTCTGCCGGCGCTTTCCCGGTTCCGGATTTCTGTCTCATCTTCGCTCCTTTGAAAGGCTACGATGAACCAGAAATCCTCCGTTCTCAGTTAAGCCGATTTGGTCCCATCAGTGCTGACGCCGGACAGTCAGGACGGCATCGGCCCTGTATCCCTTTGCCAGCACGGTTGCCGCGCCGTTGCCGGTGGTCTCCTCCTCGATCACTGACTGAATCTGTGCCGGCGGCCGCAATGGCGTCGAGGGCGAAGATGTTCGCGGCCAGCCCCGCCTTCATGTCGCCCGCGCCGCGGCCGTAGAGCCAGTCACCCTCGCGCAGGCCCGAGAAGGGGCCGACGCTCCAGTGCTTCTCCATGCCGACGGGAACCACGTCGACATGGGCGTTCAGAGCCAGCGACCGGCCCGTGGCTGTCGCGGGCTCCTGGAGGCCGACGACGATGCGGGAGTCCCCCAGGTCGAAGGTTGTGGGCGAAAACGCGGGATGCGTCCCGATCAAGCCGGTGTCCACCGGAAAGCTGCGTACATCATAGCCCCGCTCCTCAAGGGCTGCGGCGACGATGCTCTGGATGGCGCCTTCGTCGCCCCGGAGAGACGGGCAGCGAACCAGCCGGGTCAGGAAGGCGATCTCCTGTTCGAAGCGATCCTCGACCGCTTTCAGGATGCGGCTTGCGGCTTCGGTGGACAAGCCGATCCTCGTTTGTGTCGTAGCAGGTGTTTCGGGTGCTGCTTGCAGGGCCATTCCCATCCTCCAGATCTTTGCTTGTGCGCGAGGTTACGGACCGAGGATGGGCAGCGCAAAGATCAATACAGTTGTCGGTTTGCATGATGGATTGAACAAGTAGGTTTCATCGCGGCGACAGAAAGATTGCGCCCCGCCCCGCCGCTATCGGCGCTGGCTTCCGTGGATGCAGATGACTTTCGGCTGGGTCGTCTCCTCATAGGCAAAGCAGGCCCCCTCGCGGTCGAGGCTGCCGTACTTGAATCCGCCGAAAGGCATGGCGTCGAAGCGATAGCCCGAGGAATCATTGACCATTACGCCGCCCGCTTCGATCCGGGCAGTGGCGGCAAGCGCGCAATCAAGGTTCGTGGTGAAGATCCCCGCGTGCAGGCTGAATTCGATGGCATTCGCCAGATCGATGGCTTCGTCGAAGCTGTCGAAGGGTTCCAGCGTCACCACCGGGGCAAAGGCTTCCTCGCACCACAGCGCGGCGTCGTGGGGCACGTTTTCCAGCACGGTGGGCGCATGGACCGCCCCGCTGCGATGGTGGCCCGCCAGCACCCGTGCTCCTGCTGCCACCGCGTGGTCGATCATTGCCGCAGCCTTCTGCGCCGCTGCCTCGGTGATCATCGGGCCGGTCTGGACTGGCCGGTGGCTGACTTTTCGACGCTGAGCCGCAGGCAAAAGCGCATTACGGTACAGATATCGAACCGCCGTGCGCCGGGTCCGCTGAACCTGCTGGTGGATAGCACCGGGATCAAGTTCCTCGGCGATGGGGAATGGCTTGCACGCAAGCATGGCACACAGCGCCGACGCCAATATCGCAAGGTCCATCTGGCGATGGACACGGCCACCGGCGACATTCGGGCGGTGGAGTTCACCTCGAGCGACAAGGGAGACAGCCCCGTTCTGCCCCACCTGCTGGACCAGATCCCGCCCGATGAGCAGATCGGCACCGTGACCGGAGACGGTGCCTTTGACACAAGGCGATGTCACACCGCGATCCTGGAGCGCGGCGGCACAGCGGTCATACCCATCCGTAAGAACGGGCGGCGATGGCGGGAGAACTGCCCCGCCGCCAAGGCTCGCAACGAGATCCTCAAGGCGACACAACGCCTGGGGCGGGCAGCCTGGAAGCGCTGGTCCGGATATCACGCCCGAAGTCGGATAGAGGCAAAGATGAAGTGTCTCAAGGCATTCGGGGAACGCATCACATCACGTGATCCGGATCGCCAAACCGCCGAGGTCCAGATCCGCGTAGCACTCATGAACCGCTTCAATGCACTCGGCACTGCCGAGATCGAACGCGTGGCATGAACACAGCGGGGAAAGGGGAGCGTCCGGCCAAGCCACGACTTCTGCAACAATGCCCCCCGGATGCCAGAGGTTGCGCGCGCAGCATCCGGATAGGTTGCTTTCTCGTGGGCTGCGCTTATAATTTCCGCTAGTCTAAAGCTTGGCACATAGTGTCCAAAAATCATAATTGCCGTTAGCCGTCAAAACTTGGATATTCTTCGATTGACTACGCTGCCGCACGGAACAGCAAGCAAAGATGGCTTCCGGCTCCCACAACCATCTTTGCTTGCGTCGATTGCAAGTTATGATCGACGCTGGTCCCCGCAACCATCTTTACTTGCTCGGGCAGCAAGTGAAGATTAGATCCTGCCCCCGCAACCAAATTCCTACATAAATCGCTGATCACGCCG
>SWCG01002886.1_pt1 | contig 148089 bp, 126 predicted proteins | sample 4690071 | NCBI WGS metagenome assembly SWCG01 (sample SAMN10267281, study PRJNA491770) | bioreactor metagenome | isolation source: DHS bioreactor inoculated with subseafloor sediment | place: Japan: off Shimokita Peninsula | collected 2012-10 | reverse complement strand
ATAACTCCAACACCAACAATAACGCCTACACCTACCCGTACGCCCACATTCACCAGAACACCAACCCGTACCAACACTCCGACCCGAACACCGACCCCAACAATTACACCGACGTTCACACGTACACCAACGGCAACGGTTACACCAACATCAACGAATACACCCACCCGGACCCCTACCAGGACACCCAGGCCTACGAAAAAACCTACCAAGACACCAACAGTTACGCCAACCGATGCCCCACCAACAGCTACACCAACAAAAGTGCCAGCCACACCGACGTTCACACGTACACCAACGGCAACACAACAATTTACGCATACGCCTACGCACACACCAACACCAACACCAACGCGTTACAATCCTGGCGGATAACGGGTAAGCAGATTAGAAATCAGCCACAGCAGTTCGAAGTTGTGGCTGATTTATTATTTCAAAGAAAGTCGAAAAGATTTCTTTCACCAACACGTGGTTAATCAGTGATCTTGTTAACGTGATGGGGAAAAAGATGAATATTGTGGATAATAGATGGGAAAAAATGGCACATCGTTTGTCCTTTAGAAGAGATTGCACAGTCATCTATTGTTTATGGACACTTTGAGTTTATAATCATTGAGGGTAACCACAAGATATAAACAGACTAATTATCAAAACCAATCACTCTACCATTAATGTAGAAATTGCCATTTTTCCTCCTCGAAAACAAACAGAGTAAACGCAATTTCTGCATCACATATCAAAAAAAACCATTGAAAAACAATAACACTTGCTAAGGAGAATAGAATGTCAACATTTGTACCAAAACCAGAACACAAGTTTACTTTCGGATTATGGACGGTAGGATCACTTGGGCGAGATCCATTTGGATCACCTGTGCGAGATGCCAAAACCCCGGCTGAATTGGTTTATCTATTAGGGGAGGTTGGTGCTTATGGTGTTAATTTTCATGATAATGACTTAATCCCGATTGATGCGACCCCTGGTGAGGCCGAAGCAATCAAAAAAGATTTTCGTACAGCATTAAACGACACCGGTCTGGTGGTTCCTATGGCAACCACAAATTTGTTTGGTGATCCGATCTTTAAAGATGGGGCGTTTACATCCAATGATCCTAAGGTGCGCGCGTATGCCCTGCAAAAGACGATGCGTGCCATTGACCTGGGCGTGGAATTTGGTGCGAAAGTCTATGTATTCTGGGGTGGTCGTGAAGGCACTGAGACCGATTCGAGTAAAAGTGCTGTGGAAGCCATCAAACGCAATCGGGAAGCATTGAACTTCCTGTGTGAATATGCGCTGGATCATCAATACGGGCTTAAGTTTGCCTTGGAAGCCAAACCGAATGAACCTCGCGCTGATATTTATAACCCCACTACTGGCCATATGCTGGCTTTTATTGAGGCCCTTGATCACCCTGAGATGGTTGGCGTTAATCCAGAGGTTGCCCATGAGCATATGGCTGGCCTTAATTTTATGCACGGTGTGGCCCAGGCCTGGGAATCCGGGAAGTTATTCCATATCGATTTAAATGATCAATACCCCGGGAGGTATGATCAGGACCTGCGGTTTGGCTCACGAGATATCAAGGCAGCTTTCTATCTTGTCAAATTCCTGGAAGATGTTGGCTACGATGCACCACGTCATTTCGACGCACACGCTTACCGTACTGAAGATTATGAAGGCGTGAAGGATTTTGCCAGGGGTTGCATGCGCACCTACCTGATGTTGAAAGAAAAAGCACAGGAATTTAATGCTGATCCTGAGATTCGAGCCATTTTGGACGAAATCAATGTGGATGATCCAGCTTTGACGCCGTATTTTGGCAAGTATTCAACCGAAAAAGCGAATGCATTAAAAGCAATCCCCTTTGACCGCTCCAAAATCGCAACTCGCGGATTGCAATACGAAAGATTGGATCAACTCACGATTGATTTAATTTTGGGCTACCGCTAATCCATAAGGTGAAAAAGTAATTTAATTTGGATAAAAGAGTAAATTGCATCATTTCAATCATCTAGGATCTGTTTTTAGCAAGTGTTCTATGACCGAAAAGGGTGACAACCCTTTATTATTGAGATGTTAAGAAAAATTGACAGTTAAAAAAAAGATGAATTCAAAACAAAGACTCATAGCAGCGATCAATCATCAAACGCCAGATCGCGTACCCATTGATATTGGCTCATCCATGATGACGGGCATTCATCGGGATGCGTATCATCGTTGGCGATCGCATCTTGGATTGCTCCCGGATGATTCCTGTGGCTATTTTGAACCCTCGATGCAGATTGTTTTTCCTGCTGAAGATTTTTTGGAACAGCTTCAAATTGACACCCGTCCAGCAGTACCAGCCTGGCCTGCCGGTTATCCACTGAGCATTCACAAGGATCAAGACTCAAATTATTATTTTGATGAGTGGGGATATGGTTTGAAAATGCCAATCAGTGATCCCATTTATTACAGTCTTTTTCACCATCCCCTTAAAAAAGCAGAATCATTGTCAGATCTTCGATCACATCCATTCCCTCAACCTGATGATCCATCGCGGCTAATTCCTATCGCCGCGCAAATTGGTAAGGCGGAGGAAAAAAAGAAAGCCATTGTTTTAAACAATGTCTGTGCTGGTACCATGGAAGTCGCCAGCTGGCTGCGAGGATTGGATCATTTCCTGATGGATCTCGCTTTACAACCTGAGATGGCAGAATACTTATTAGACCGGGTGATGGAATTCAAGCTGGCCTATTGGGAAATGGTGTTGAATCAGTTTGGTGATCGGATTGATGTCTTGGTTGAATCGGATGACCTTGGAACACAGGCAAGTTTATTGATTTCACCTAGAATGTACAGAAAATTTATGAAGCCCCGTCACAAACGCATATTCGACTTGATCAAAAGCCTTACATCAGCCAAAGTATTCTTTCATTCCTGCGGGGCGATCCGTCCTATTATTCCGGACCTGATTGAAATTGGTGTGGATATTCTCAATCCGGTTCAATTTAATCTTCCTGGGATGGATGCAAAATCACTGAAGCAGGATTTTGGGAAAGAAATTGTTTTTTGGGGAGGGGGTGTCGAAACACAATCGATATTAAGTCGTGCAACTCCAACCCAGGTGCGCGAGAATGTTCGTCAACAAATTGAAACGCTGGCAGAAAATGGCGGTTTCGTTTTTGCGACCGTCCATAATATTCAGGCAGAAGTACCAGCACAAAACTTGTCAGCCATGTGGAAAGCATTCATAGAATTTGGTTGCTGCTGATTTGGGTTGAATTGGTACTTGACTCTTGTGCATATTTTTCCTATAATGAAAGTGCTTACATAAAAGAAGTTACAGTAAGTGCTGATTATGAAAAAACCTGATCCTACCATTTACGATGTTGCTAATGAAGCTGGGGTGAGTATAGCCACTGTCTCCCGCGTTTTAAATTTCCCACATCGTGTAAACCCGACAACCAGAACGACTGTTATTACTGCAATTGAAAGATTGGGGTATATACCAAAAGCTGAATCACGAGCTCGAGCATTAATGGGTTCAAGACGGATTGGTGTTTTAATTCCGTTTTTCACCGAACCTTCTTTCGTTCAGCGTTTGAGAGGGATTGCTTCGGTGTTAAACAAAAAAGATTATGAGTTGGTGGTCTATCCGGTTGATTCTAAGGAACGCAGCCTGAGTTACCTGGAGACATTGCCAATCCGAAAAATGTTGGACGGGTTGATTATTTTATCGCAAGTGTTTGATGCAACCATTACAAAAAGACTGATCGACAATCACCTTGAAACCGTAACAATTGAATATCAGGATCCAAACTTCACGTCCCTGGTGATAAGTGATGAAAAAGGGGGAGAATTAGCAACCAACTATCTGATTGAAAAAGGTTATAAAAGAATTGCTTTTATTGGGGGTCAAAAAAATCCAGAATTTGGAATTGACCCGATAACGAAAAGATTGGTGGGATATCGAAAAGCAATCGCGGCTGCAGGATTGGAAATTCCTGCAGAATTTGTGAACGAATTTGTTTATGATCATGGTCAAATCCTGAAAAAATTACAGGAATTTGGGCTACCTTTCTCAATATTTGCTGCCACTGATTTACAAGCTATTGCTTTAATCAAAGAAGCAAGAATATTGGGATTGCGAATCCCACAAGATGTTGCTATTATAGGATTTGACAACATTGATATGGCAGAATTCTTTGGCCTCACGACTGTTCATCAACCTTTAGATGAGTCTGGCCGAATTGCTGCAAGTTTATTAATCTCCCGACTATCGAATCCATCACAATCAACTCAACATATTGAGCTTCCACTAAAAATAATCCAAAGGGAGACTGCTTAAGGATGATGTATCCGGAGGAGGTGATAAGCAACCCATATTAACAAAAATTCATTAATTTATCGCAAATCAAAAAATAACTAAATTTGGAGGAAGATATGAAATCGTATTGGAAAATAATTGCTATATTTGTGTTAGCAATAATGGTTTTAACCGCTTGTGCAACACCAGCGGCTACTGAAGAACCAGTTGTTCCCGAAGAACCAACGGAACCTGCTGAACCGGCGATGACCTATAAAGCTGGGCAGGAATTAACCGATGCATACGCAGGCAAATACTCTGGCACTGTGGTTACCATGCAAGGACCCTTTACAGATGCTGATGCCGTAAAATTTGATAATTCTGTCAAAGCTTTTGAAGAAGCCACTGGAATTGACATTCAATATACTGGCTCAAAAGAATTCGAAGCCAACATTTCCATTATCGTTGAAGGTGGGAATCCCCCTGATATCGTCGACTTTCCACAACCAGGTTTGTTGAAATCGCTGGTAGCCAAGGGTTATGGTGTTGATCTTACTGATGTGATCAATCAGGATTGGTTAAAAGAGAATTACAACCAATCATGGTTGGATATGTCGATGATCGATAGTCCTGATGGCGAGATTATGGCTGGCGTTTGGGGCCGTGTCAATGGTAAATCTCTGGTATGGTATCCGAAAAAAGAATTTGATGCTGCGGGATATCAGGTTCCAACGACTTGGGACGAAATGATTGCACTGTCTGATCAAATTGTGGCTGATGGTGATGCTCCCTGGTGTGTGGGTATCGAATCTGGTGCTGCTACCGGTTGGGCAATGACCGACTGGATTGAAGAATTAATGCTGCGAACAACCTCACTTGAGAATTATGATAAATGGGTTGCCGGTGAGTTGAAATTTGACTCGCCTGAAGTTCGCCGAGCGGTGGAAGAGGTCTCTAACATCTGGTTCAAAGACGGATATGTCTATGGTGGACGTGGCGCTATTGCAACAACATTCTTTGGTGATGCCCCGAAACCAATGTTTGACACTCCGGTACGCTGTTGGATGCACAAACAGGGTAACTTCATTACCTCCTTCTTCCCTGAAGGCAAAGTGGCTGGTGAAGATTATGGATTCTTCTACTTCCCAGGTCTCGATCCTGAATATGGTTCCCCAGTGCTTGTTGCTGGTGATATCTACACCATGTTCAATGATCGACCAGAAACACGGGCTGTCATTCAATACTTCTCCACTGGCGATTCTGTCAAAGGATGGGTAGAGGCTGGTGGTGCGATTTCCCCCCATAAGGATTCCAGTCTGGATTGGTACACCAATATCATTGATCGTGGTGTTGCTGAGATTATTTTGGATGCTTCATCCGTTCGCTTCGATGGTTCTGACCTGATGCCCGGTGAAGTTGGCGCGGGATCGTTCTGGAAATCAATGACAGATTATGTCACTGAAGCAATTGATCTGGATACAGCATTAAAACAAATTGATGCCTCCTGGCCAAAATAAAAAACATTTAATCACTATAATTAAATAGTAAACTGTTAACATCGAATGAAGGAGTAGTAAAACTGAATATGATCAGAATTCTGCTCCTTCATTCAATATTCAGAGATTGGAGGGAGAAACGTTATGCAAAGTAAACCTTTTAGTGGGCTCATAAGCGTATTTACTTCAGCCATCGGCCGGGTCTTTGTCTCCATCATTGTCCCAATAATAACTTTTCTGGTTCTATGGCAGGGCTTCATTTTTCTAAGAGATACCGAAGCAAATCGATTCCTGGTTGTCATCATTGCTATTGTTTGGGGTGTCGGTGGCGTCATGATGCTCTACTATGTTACCAACTGGTTGGTCGAGAAACTGCCCAAAGAATGGAGAAATCGATTACAACCATTTATTTTTGTTGGGCCAGCCTTGGTGATTTTGGCATGGTTCCTTGCAATTCCTACGTTAAGAACACTGATATTAAGTTTGCAGGATGCAAACAGCCGGGTGTTTGTTGGGGCAGAAAATTATATTTTTGCTCTCACTGATCGTATCATGTTGGAGGCATTCCGCAATAATCTGCTCTGGATGGTCATCGGAACTTTTTTGTGTGTGGCACTCGGATTGATCATTGCTGTGCTGGCCGACCGAAGCCGCTTTGAAAAAGTGTATAAGATCATTATTTTTATGCCGATGGCGATCTCTTTTGTTGGTGCAGGTGTCATCTGGAAATTTATTTATACCTACCGTGGAGAAGGTGCTGGCATCTCTGAAATTGGGTTATTAAATGCGATCGTGTTGGCACTGGGTGGAACATCGCAACCCTGGTTACAACAGCCTCCCTGGAATAATTTCCTGCTTATTATCATTATGGTATGGTTACAAACTGGTTATACGATGGTGATTTTATCATCCGCGATTAAAGGGATTCCTTCTGAATTGCTCGAGGCTGCCAGGGTAGATGGTGCCAACGAATTTCGGATTTTCTTTAATATCATTATTCCAACGATAAAAGGTACCATCATCACGGTTGCCACAACAATTCTAATTTTCAGCTTGAAACTGTTTGACATTGTCAGGGTGATGACAGGAGGTAACTATGGAACCAATGTCATTGCCAATGAGTTCTACTTACAGCGCTTTACCTATGGTCACACAGGGAGAGCATCAGCAATAGCCATAATTCTGTTAGTAGCCGTTATACCTGTGATGTTTTATAACCTGCGCCAATTTGGTGAAAGGAAGGCATTCTGATGAGCAAAAAGACAAAAAGTTTTTCAGGTCAAAAAAGGACATCCAGCCTGTTTGTCAATGGTGTTCTGATATTCATCTGTCTCATTTGGATTGTGCCGACTTTAGGTGTATTGGTAACATCATTTCGGTACAGTGAGAATATCTTCCGTTCGGGGTGGTGGGCAGTATTTCCACATCGAGGGTATGTTGAAACACGCGAGATTAATATCGATCCCAGTACGGATGTGGATGGGCCCATCACAATTGATGGCGAAACCCACACTTTTGAGGAATGGCGTAACGGTATTACGATGCCAGATGGTGACCGATATACCTGGTATGGAAACAAACGCACAATGCTTGTTAAAGTGGAAGAGCGAAAGTGGGTTGGGTTTGAGACAAATCTTACTTTAGATAATTACATAGATACCTTAACCGGAAAAGAAATTTCTTTCACCGATGGTATGGGAAATACGATTGTAAGGAAAGGAAATAACCTGGGTGGCGCATTTTTGAATTCCATTGCTGTTTCCATTCCCGCAACCATTATTCCTATTATGATTGCCGCCTTTGCTGCCTATGGGTTTGCATGGTTGAACTTCCCGGGTAGAAAATTCCTCTTTACGGTTGTGGTCGCTTTACTGGTTGTCCCTTTACAAATTGCCCTTGTACCAATCTTACAGGATTACACTAAATTAAACTTGAATGGCACCTATCTGGCAATCTGGATGGCTCATACCGGTTTTGGTTTACCATTGGCAATTTACCTGATGTTTAACTATATCAGTACGATACCCAGAGAATTGCTTGAATCTGCTTTCATTGATGGTGCATCGCCTTTTACGATTTTTATTCAGCTGATTCTCCCTCTTTCTGTTCCCGCTTTAGCTTCCTTTGCAATTTTCCAATTTTTGTGGGTATGGAATGACTATCTGGTTGCTCTGGTGTTCCTGGGAGATAAGACTCGAGTTGTCACCAGTGCTTTGGCAGCTATTGTTGGTGAAAAGGGACAGGATTGGCATCTATTAACATCAGGTGCATTTATCAGCATGATCTTACCATTGATTGTTTTCCTGGCACTTCAACGTTATTTTGTGCGTGGTATGATGGCTGGATCAGTTAAAGGATAAATAATAATTTATGACAGATAACAATTTATGGTACAAACAAGCGGTCATGTACGAATTAAATGTCCGAGGGTTTTTTGATGCAAACTCAGATGGTGTTGGCGATTTAGCCGGTGTCACTGCAAAATTGGATTACTTGCAAAACCTGGGGGTAGATCTGATCTGGTTATTACCCATCATGAAATCCCCCATGCGAGATGGCGGATATGACGTCAGTGATATGCGGGATATTAATCCCAATTTTGGCACCCTGACAGATTTTATTGAATTAGTGATGGAAACTCACCGGCGTGGGATGAAAATTATGGTTGAATTGATCCCCAATCATACCTCCGACCAACACCTCTGGTTTCAAGCTTCGCGAGATCCAGACCATCCCGAACATGAAAAATATAAAGATTATTATATTTGGAGTGATACGGATGAGAAATTCAGCCAGGCGAGAATAATCTTCTTGGATTATGAGAAATCAAATTGGACGTTTGACCCTACGCGTGGGCAATATTACTGGCATCGTTTTTTCCATCACCAACCTGATCTAAATTATGATAATCCTGAAGTCCAGAAAGAGATGATGCGAATTGTTCAATACTGGATTGATTTAGGGGTGGATGCTATTCGGGTAGATGCACCTCCTTACCTGTTTGAGCGCGAAGGTGGTTCCTCTGAGAATCTGCCAGAATCACATGATTACTATAAACGATTGCGTGCGTTCGTTGAAGCATATTCACCAGATACAATGCTTTTAGCAGAAGCAAATCAATGGCCCGAGGAAACAATGAAATATTTTGGGGCTGGTGATGAGTTTCATATGAACTTTCACTTCCCTTTGATGCCCAGGTTATTCATGGCGCTGGCTAAATCTGACAGGACATCCATTGATAAGATTCTGGCGAGAACTCCTGATTTGCCCGAGTCTTGCCAGTGGGGAATATTTTTGAGAAATCATGATGAATTGACTTTAGAAATGGTCACGGAAGAAGAACGTCAATTTATGTGGAATTTTTATGCGCCAGAACCTGAAATGCGATTAAATCTGGGAATTCGAAGGCGTTTGGCTCCCTTATTGGACAATGATCAACGAAAAATTAGATTGATGAACTCAATTCTATTATCCTTTTTGGGATCACCAGTTTTTTACTATGGGGATGAAATCGGGATGGGTGATGATGTCACGCTACCCGATCGGGATGGTGTGCGGACACCAATGCAATGGGATGACTCAATTAATGGTGGATTTTCAGACGTTGAACCGCAAAAATTGAAAATTCCTGTAATTGATGATCCAATTTACGGCTATCAAAAAGTGAATGTAAAAGCCGAGCTGGAAGACCCAACCTCTCTTTTGAATTGGTTAAAAATCATGATTGTGATCCGTAAACAACATTCTGTTTTTGGGGAAGGCTCATTAAAAATGTGTTCGCCAAAAAACAAATCAATACTGGCTTATATGCGCGAAAATGATCAGGAAAAAATTTTAGTGGTCAATAATTTTTCAGGGGATAACCTAAAAGTATCGTTAAAAGAAATGTGTATTGATGATCAGCCTTTGCAAGATGTGCTCAATATGTTTCAGCCAGTGGTTCTGGAGGATCGCGTTTTAAATCTCGAAGGGTATGGGTATAGATGGTTAAAGGTCGGACCCTTTACCACGGATTAATTGAATAATGGATATTCATTATCAAGCTCAGTATACTTACGAACGCCTTATAACCAGACTGCAATCCCATTTTAAGGATTATGCACAGAGTAACCCAGATGATTGGAACCAATTTATACAACGGTTAGAAAAAAACTTTCCAAATTTATTTGAAAAGATGCTGCCTTTATATGGTCAGGTGTATGATGCCTTCTATTATTTTGAGGAATTGCTTTATGGCATCGCTGAAAGCTGGATAAACCGCCCTGCTGATTTAAAACAATTGGACAAACAACGGGAAGCGGACCCACAGTGGTTCCAATCCGAACAAATGATTGGGGCAGTTTGTTATGTAGATCTTTTTGCAGGATCTATTCAAGGATTATTTAAAAAGATACCCTATTTGCTAGAAATGGGGGTAACTTATTTACATTTGATGCCTTTATTCAAAGTCCCAAGCGGTGCAAACGATGGAGGTTATGCAATCAGTAGTTATCGGGAGGTAAATCCCGATCTTGGCACAATGGATGAATTGGTACTATTGGCGAAGGAATTACGGAAGAATGGCATCAGTTTAGTGCTAGATTTTGTTTTTAATCACACTGCTTTTGATCATAAATGGGCCCTTAAAGCACAAGCTGGAGATCCTTTTTACCAAAATTTTTATTGGATGTTTCCGGATCGTCGCATGCCTGATGCTTATGAAAGACATTTGCGTGAAATTTTTCCAGATGATCACAGCGGATCATTCACTTATTTCAAACATATTGATAAGTGGGTTTGGACAACATTTCAATCTTATCAATGGGATCTAAATTATCAAAATCCAGCAGTTTTTGTACAAATGGTAAAGGAAATGTTGTTTCTGGCCAATGTTGGTGTGGAAATATTGCGTTTGGATGCGGTTGCATTTATCTGGAAAAGATTGGGAACAAGCTGCGAAAATTTGCCTGAGGCGCACTTATTAATTCAGGCGTTTAATGATATTGCTCGCATTGCTGCACCGGCATTATTATTCAAGTCTGAGGCAATTGTTCATCCAAATGATGTCATAAAATATATATCTCCGGAAGAATGTCAGATATCTTATAATCCACTTTTGATGGCGTTGTTGTGGGAGAGTCTGGCAACCCGTGAAGTTCGTTTATTAAGTCACTCCATGCACAAGCGTCTCAAAATCCCAGCGGAATGTGCCTGGGTGAATTATGTTCGCAGCCATGATGATATCGGTTGGACTTTTTCTGATGAAGATGCCGGGGAGCTTTGGATCAATGGATATGACCATCGTCAATTCTTAAATGAATTTTATCGGGGCAGATTCCCTGGCAGTTTTGCACGCGGTCTTCCTTTCCAAGAAAATCCAAAAACAGGTGATTGTCGAATTTCGGGAACCTGTGCCTCACTGGCTGGGCTGGAAAAAGCACTTGCTGTTGAAACGGAGGCGGAGGTTGAGCTGGCCATCAAACGAATTGTGATGATCTATGGCATCATATTAACAATCGGCGGTATACCTTTATTCTATTTGGGAGATGAGCTTGGGACGTTAAATGATTATGGGTATTTGAAAGATAAATTAAAAAAACCAGATAGCCGCTGGGTGCATCGCCCTCAGTTTGATGATAATCTGGCGGATCAACGGCATAACAAAAAAACAGTAGCTGGGCGAATATATACGGAGCTATTGAAAATTATTCAAATTAGAAAAGAAAATATTATTTTTCGAAATTTAAATACATCCATTTTGGAGTCAAAGAATCCGCATGTTTTTTGTTTCTCCCGAAAAAATGAAGCAGATCAGGCCCTGGTGATTGCCAACTTTTCTGAAATGCCACAAAAAATCCAATTGAAGAACATTCTTCCTGAAAAAGTGGTTTCGTTCAGAGATTTGATCTCTGGGGAAAATATTAAACAAGAAAATTTTGAACTGGCTCCATATGATTTTCGATTAATGCAGGTTTTATGACAGCTGGTACCAAAGCATTGTTCAATGATCAGAATGGTAATTAATTTTGTTATCCTATTACCTGATCATCAATATCATCACTTTTCTTGTTTGGGGCTTTGATAAATTTCGAGCCACATTCAAGCAATGGCGTGTCCCTGAAAAAACACTGTATACTGTCATCGTGCTGGGAGGGGGTGTTGGGGCGTTATTCGGGATGACAATTTTCCGCCATAAAACCAGAAAATCTCAATTTAAAATACTCGCAATGCTGAGTACAGCCATCCATCTGATTGTTTTTTTCTATGTATTAAATTAGCATGTTGCGAACATAATTTAATTGAGAATACATAGCGCTTACCAACGCACCATCGTATCTTTATATCGTTTTTTGGAGAATATTTTGGCCAGGATAACCCCTGCAACAAATCCACCGATATGAGCCCAAAATGCAACGCCACCGACATCCGGTCCACCCATGGAGAGTACCCCACTGAATAATTGCAGCACGAACCATAAGCCCAGAACAATGGCAGCCGGTACCATTGTCATTCGCAGGAAAAAGCCCAGAGGAATGATGGTTAATACTCTCGAGCTTGGATAGAGAATAAGATATGCTCCCAACACAGCAGCAATTGCACCACTGGCACCCACAGTGGGTATTTGTGAGGCAGGATTGGTAAAGATGTGTGCCAGTGAGGCGATCAGCCCTCCTAAAAGGTAAAATAACAAGTATTTGCCATGCCCCATACTATCTTCGACATTATCACCAAAAATCCAAAGGTAGAGCATGTTCCCACCCAAATGTGCCACCCCGGCATGCATAAACATACTGGTAAAGATATCGGAAATATTACCCAAACTAAACCCATCCCTGAAAGACGCAGGAATCAGGGCAAATTGGTAAACCAGCGCTTCCTGATTTGCCCCGGCCAACCACTGCAATACAAACACAAAGATATTTGCGGCAATCAATATGTAATTGACATACGGAACTCTTCGGGTTGGGATTTGGTCACGAATTGGGATCATGGTGCACTCCTTGTTTCAGAAATCATTAGATTAGGCCAATAATTACTATCTAATCTGTTTATTGTATACTCTAGTTTACTCTATTCATGCTTAATTCATCCTTGCAAATTCCAAATGCACAAGGTAGGTTTAAAAAAATTCAGTAAAAATGATAACATCTCATTTACATAGGTTAATTTTTATCTATTTAGAAGTTCAAATGAGTGTTAGTCCAGTTTATTTAACAGAAGGTGATGAAGCGATCTTCTGGCAATGCTCACAAATACCAAATAACACCAGGTGATTCGTAATTATTTTATAACGATTTTTCATTTCGATTACATTGAATAATTTTTCAACTTCCTGATGCTCGATTGTCAGAATTTCTCCACACTTTTGACAAACCAGGTGATGGTGATATCCATCTTGCACCTTCTCATAAACCGACGAACCGGTTCCCATATCTGAGACTGAAACTAGCCCCTGTTTAACGAGTCTATCCAAAGATCGATAGACTGTTGATTGATTAACTGCCGGCAATTGTTTCCGGATTTCATTATAGATCTGTTGGGAATTCAGATGAGCATGTTCTTTGGATAACAACTCAATAATGATTTTATCGACTGATGAATTTCTCATACATTCCTCATTAAATGATAACGCAAATATTTGCAATTGCAATAAATGTATTATAATCTATCAATACTCACAAATAGTTTTAAATTTTTATAAGGACTGCGATGATTAAACTCCCATACTTTGCTTCCAACTTCATGCACATTCCGGATGGATTTTTATCAGTTTTTGTATCAATTATTTTTTGGGTTTTGTCAATTCTACTGCTCATTAAAGCATTGAGAAAAACAAACCAGTTATTACAAGATCGCCAGGTACCCTTGATGGGGGTGCTGGCAGCAGCAATATTTGCCGGGCAAATGCTGAACTTTACTGTTATTGGAGGCACATCTGGACATTTATTGGGTGCCGCATTGGCAACGATTCTTTTGGGTCCCTGGCCAGCAGTTGTTGTAATGACCTCCGTTGTTTCCATGCAAGCATTGATCTTCCAGGATGGTGGATTACTTGCATTGGGTGCCAATATCTTTAATATGGCAATTATTGGGGTTTTTGTTTCCTACAGTGTTTATAACATATTTTTGAGGCTTCTTGGTCGTAAGCAATGGGGAATAACAATTTCTGGATTTTTGGCCGCCTGGAGTTCAATTCTGGTCGCTTCATTGGCCTGTGCTCTGCAACTCACAATTTCGGGCACGTCTCCAGCGAATATCGTTATCCCAGCCATGGCGGGGATTCACGTATTAATTGGGATTGGAGAAGGCCTAATAACTTCAGGCGCACTAATATTTGTATCAGCAGCTCGAAAGGATCTGCTTAGTGCTGAAGAAGAGCGTCCTCGCAGTAACAAAGGTGTTCTCATCGGTGGTTCGGTATTAACTCTAATGCTTGCGGTTCTTTCTCCGCTTGCATCAAGCCATCCTGATGGACTGGAGTGGGTGGCAGAGAAATCCGGGTTCATATTGTTAGCAAGAGAAACATTTTATGAATTAATTCCGGACTATAATTTTCCCCGGATCAATAATCCGGCTATCGCGACCATTGCTGCGGGTGTTATTGGTGCTGTGATTGTTTTTGTGGTGGTGTTTGGATTGTCAAATCGTAAAAAAACCGTACAACACGACCAGATCCTTCAGGATTGATCTTGGAGCAAGATTTACAAAATCATCAAAAGAACAAGGTTTACCAATTAAATGCAGTGGTAAAACTTATCTTTATTCTTCTGTTTATCGTTTTTGTTAATTTTACGCCAATACGAGCATACAAAGCTTTTTTTCTATATTTTCTATTTTTGATTACAATTATTTTTATTGCCCAAATACAATATTCTATAATAATAAAGCGAACGATTTTGTCGCTTCCATTTATCATTGCCGCTGTTCCGATCCTCTTCACCGGAAATGCTCCCTATGAGACTTTTATGTTAATTCCTGGTATTGAGATTAATTTAAGCATAATTGGCGTTCAAAAATTCATTAGTATTGCAATCAAATCCATTTTATCGATTCAAGCAGCGGTTTTACTGACGATAACTACTCCCATGCCTGAACTTTTCGCTGCAATGGAATCTATAAAGGTTCCCCAATTATTTGTTTCGGTCATAAGTCTTGCCTATCGGTACTTATTTATTATGAGAGATGAAGTAATTCGTTTGAACCGAGCCAGAAAGAGCAGAAGTTCAATCCTATTGGATAAAAGACGATCTGGTGGCAGCTTGTGGTGGCGTGCAAAGATGGCAGGGGGGATGTTGGGTAATTTATTTTTACGATCGATTGAACGCAGTGATAGGGTTTATTCCGCAATGCTTTCACGAGGTTATTCCAGAGTTGGAGTGCAAAGCAAACTGTATTCAAGATCCTTATTCAAAAACGAGTTATATATTTTATTTGTTGGCATTATTTTAATTCTAATTATTTGGACTTTCGCCATGTTAATTGGATAATATTAATGACAGCAATCATTGACATCCATGACTTATCTTTTTCATATCCGGATGGCAGGCAAGCCATCAAAAATATCACTCTCCGTATTCAGACCGGCGAAAAAGTTGTATTAATGGGGCCAAATGGAGCTGGGAAATCAACGCTTCTATATCATATGAATGGTGTCCTTACTGGAACAGGAAAGATTATTATCAAGGGATATGAAGTAAAGGAAAACCTTTCATTCGTTCGGTCCCTCGTTGGATTGATTTTTCAGAATCCTGATGACCAATTATTTTCCACTACTGTATTTGAAGACGTAGCGTTCGGGCTTATTTACCAGGGATTAGATATTAATCTGGTCAGTGAACGTGTAAAACTTGCGTTAGAAGTTGTGCAAATGGCTGGTTCTGAGGACCGAAACCCATATCATCTCAGCACCGGCGAAAAAAAGCGAATCGCAATTGCAACTGTGCTTTCCATGCATCCAGTAATATTAATTCTGGATGAACCCACTGCTGGCTTAGATCCGCGGGGAAAACGGGAGTTTATAGAGTTATTGAAGAAATTACCGCAAACCATGCTGATTGCAACACACGACCTTGATCTGGCTGAAAAAGTATCTGAACGGATCATTTTAATTTCAGATGGTCACATCAGAGCAGATGGTAGCACGAAAGATATTCTATTGAATAAAGATTTGTTGGAAAAACATGGTTTGTATTGAATTGGTTGAGGTTATTTTTGTAAATAGGTTGCGACCAAAATTTTGATATCGAATCAGGTTAAACACAGACTCAGGGTTTCCATACTTTTTATTGCAGCCGTGCTGCCATCCGGAAGGGGTAGAAATTCCCCGGAGACAAATCCATTGTAACCAGTTTGTTTTAACGCCGAGAGAATCGAATTGAAATTGAGGTGGCCACCTCCAGGGTACCAGCGGTTGGAATCGGCTACGTGGAAATGAAAAATGTGCTGGTCACACAAACGGATGCTTTCCTCAATTTGGGGTTCTTCAATATTCATATGGAAGGTATCCAGTAAGAGCCCAAAATTAACGGCACCAACATTTGAGATCAATTCCAATCCTTCCTGGACATTATTGATCAATGAGGTTTCGTAACGGTTGATCGGTTCGAGAGCCAAGCGCACACCGTGTTCTTGCGCATTGGCACAACATTGTTGTAGTGCCTGAGTCAGCCAATCCATTGCCTGAGGGTGAGTGATTTCCGGTTTGAGGACTCCTCTTATCAGACCAATGATGATGACAGCATCAAATTTCTCTGCTATCCGGATATGACTTTGGATGCGCTCAATGGCAGCCTGCCGTATATTTGGATCAGGATCGGTGAAGGATAACCCTTCTTCACCCCATGCCTGTCCGGTTCCCAATGCCGGCACTTTCAAGGAGTATTTATTTAGAATCTTTTCTAATTCCGCCAAATCGATCAATTTTGGATCACGAATGGCAAGCTCGACACCGTCGTAGCCATACCCGGAAATTTTTGCCAAATTTGCATCCAGATCACCAGAAAAGGTGGCTGCCTGGAAATTTGTCTGTTGGGTGGAATAAACGATTGATAATTTCATGGGTGCTTTCTGGCCGGATATCCCACTACACATGTAGTGGGATATCCGACATAATTGAGGAAAGGTTTATGCTACGTAAGTGATTTTGACTTCAGAACGGTCTGTTTGCAACCGAATAATGTTTTCAGGTAGTTCTTCCAAAGTGATTTTTTTAGTGCTCATGGGGGTCATATCCATTCCGGATGCCATACATTCGATCACACGCGGGAAAGTTCCATGACCAGAGTGACCCTGAGCGCCAATAATCTGCGCCCGGCGGACCTGTAATACTTCACCCATCACAGGCATTTTTGCTTCTGCGCGGGCGGTCACCACAACCTTGCTGTTCAGGGTGCGGCCTTCCCAGATAACCCGTTCAATACCGGGATAGACGACCTCAGGCAACCCGGTGGCTTCCATGAATAAATCGGCTCCCATGCCATTCGTAATCTCCAGAACGCGATCCGCAAAATCCTCTTTGAAGGGATTGACATGAAAATCTGCACCCAGTTTCAATGCCATGTTTGCTCGAACTTCTTCGGTTTCTGAAATAATAACCTGGGAAGCACCAGCTCGCTTGAGGATAGCACAGGCTGCAATACCGACTGGACCTGCACCAAGAATGACCACGCGATCGCCTGGGCGAATGCCGCCGGCTCGTTCGATCACAGCGTTGTAAGCAACGCAGGTGGGTTCAACGAGACTACCAGCCACAAATAAATCCTGATCGCTGTAACGATCTCTTAATGGCTCCAGGCTCCAAATGGTTCGGGAAGGCACAACCAGATATTTGGCATAAGCACCATTGACATTGAAACCGATTTCATCCAAGCGCTCACAATGATTTGGGTAACCATCTGCGCAGGGTTTACACATCCCACACCACAGCATTTCTTCTGTTGTGACCGGTTCTCCACCTTTAAAAGGCTTATTGGTATATTTATCAAAAGCTTTTTTGCCAGCATCAACGACCACACCGGAAAGTTCATGCCCTAAAATGCTGGGGAACCCGGTTAACCCTGGATAAAAAATATATCCATCGCTGCCAGCCTGTGACATATGCACATCTGAACCACAAATTCCGCAGGCTTTTACCTCAATCAATACTTCATCATCACCTGGTTTGGGAATATCATATTCACGAATTTCAAAACGTGGATTGCGCCAGACCTGGCTGCCCAGGTAGGTTTGGCGGCCTTCAATATCTTTTGCTCCCAGCTTAAAACCAGGTTTGGGTTCCCAATCGGCTAGCAGTGTTACACCTTTCATTTTTCCGTCCATCATTTACTCCTTTGTGGGTAATATTATTGAAAGATTAGACTTCTGTTCCCTGACCAATGCGTGGTAGGCCATAAACGGATTTCCACCCCTGGCTGAGGGGTTCACGTAAGTAAGGTTCCATCTCTTTTTCGGTGCGCAGGGTTATTTTCTCTACTGGGGGCACTTTCCCGGCGGGGAATGCTTCCAGAACATCGTCATGCCACAGGGTCAGGTATTTAAGAATGGCGGCCATCGGACGTTTGCCTTTTTCAGCGGTGCCTGATTTTGCTTTGCCTACCACGCCTTCTGGAGTCGCTGCGATTTCGATGGCAAAATGTCCTTCCCCTTCGGACCAGCGGCTGGGGCGACCAAAAGGATCAACTGATTTGTCAAAATGTCCTTCGGGAAGATAGGATATCCCCTCAGTGTCCACAGCATAGTTCATGTCTACCATTTCTGGATGTAATAGAAGACTTAAGGATGTTTCAGATTCATCAGCATGCACAAAGTTGGTACTCATCTTGCCACCCCGTTCCACCGGCCGGAAAAATTCACGAACACCACGATGCCAATCGATGACACGGAAGATGCCAGGTAGCTGGTAGCGTTTCTGAAATTCCTGTATAGCAGATTCCAACACCCACAGTTGACCGTGATTATTAACGATCAACTGTTTGCGGAAACCATCGTTCCATAAACCTAACATTACGTCAATCATCATCTCGCGGACGGCGTGTTCTCTGACAATGACGGTGCCAGGCATACCTAAATGGTGAAAAGGATGCGCCCCATAATTTAATGGTGGCAGTGCCAGGTTAACTGGCGCTCCCCGTTTGGCAGTGAAGCGGCGCACGCCTTCCACAATGGCACTTACATACAGGGTATCCGCTGCACTGGGTAGATGTTGTCCATGTAATTCTGTGCATCCAACCGGAATGAAGACAATGTCATTTTTCTTGCGGTTCTCTTCCACCTGCCAGCGCGTGGTGGTCTGGATGTAGGAACCAGGTTTTGCCCACTCCACCGGGGAAGGCACGCCATAATCAGCTAAAATGGCGTCAATCTGTTCATCACTGGATTCCCAAACTTCTTTTTTCAATCTTCCAACGCCATTGTCTTCAAAAAACAAATCGGGTTGGTCTGAAGGTAAATATCCGACTGGTACTTTATTCTCACTCATAATAAATCTCCTTTTTTTTAATTATGATTAATCTGGTAATACTTTTCCAGGGTTCAATATATTTAACGGATCCAAAACCTGTTTGATTTTCTTTTGGATTCCGACTGATACTGCTCCAAGTGCTTTTTCAATATAGGGGCGTTTGAGGGTTCCTACCCCATGTTCACCGGAGAGAGTTCCGCCCAATTCAAGTGCAACAGCAAATTCTTCTGCGACCATTAATTCTAATTTCTTCATCTGCTCAGGGTCGCGTTTATCGAACAAAATATTGGGGTGCAGGTTGCCGTCCCCAGCATGACCAAAAATAACGATTGGTAATCCGTATTTCTGACTAATTGCTTTCAAGCGTTTGACTGCTTCAGGGATGGCACTGCGTGGAACGGTAATATCTTCTCCCAATTTATTCGGTGAAATACGCGCTAAAGAGGGTGAAATCGAACGGCGAGCTTTCCAAAGGGTGGCGCGTTCACTTTCGTCTTTTGCCAAAGTGATTTTTGTTGCTCCGCTTTTCTCACAAATTTTTGCGATCGCTTCGATTTCACGGGTCGTGGTTTCCAACGCAACCCCATCCGATTCAATCAGGAGGAAGGCTGCTACATCTGTTGGTAACCCGATATGCAAAGCTTCCTCGATGCAGGTGATCGCAGTCTGATCCATCAATTCCAAAGTCGCTGGAATAATACCAGCTAATAGAATTTCATTGACGGTTTGGCTGGCATCTTCAATGCTTGAAAATTCGACCAGGGCAGTGCGGGCATATTTTGGTTTGGCGGTCAGTTTTAAGAGGGCTTCAGTGATAATTCCCAATGTGCCTTCTGATCCAGTAAATAATGATTTCAGATCATAACCGACCACATCTTTTATTACTTTTCCTCCGGTTTTCAAGATTTGACCATCAGCCAACACCACTGTTAAACCTAACACGTAATCACCTGTTACCCCGTATTTCAAACAGCGTGGTCCCCCGGCATTACAGGCGATATTGCCACCGATGGTGGAGTGCCGAATACTGGATGGATCTGGCGGGTAAAAAAGACCCTGCTTTTCCACAAAAGTCTGTAAATCAGCCGTCACAACCCCAGCTTCCACGTGAACCATCGCATTTTCCAGGTCGAGTTCAATGATTTTGTCCATGCGGGTCATGACCAGTGCAATGCCGCCACTGAATGGAACCGACGCAGCTGCCAACCCTGATGCCATGCCGCGGGTGACAATGGGTATACGTTCTCTGGCTGCCAGTTTCACGACCTGGCTGACCGCTTCAGTGCTTTCCGGTAATACCACAACATCCGGATTACACTCTTCAAAGGTACCATCGTAACTATACACAGCCAGATCTTCCGGAGATGTCAGGACACCTTTCTTGCCAACCATTTTTACTAATTCGGTGATCATGTGCTGGTCCATTAATCTTCCTTATCCTGTAACTTGTACGCCTGGTCTAATAATTGAATGGGATGCATAACTTTCACGTTTAACCCTTCCCTTTGGATGCCCGTCATCAATTGCATCTGGCAGCCAGGGCAACCTGAAGCAATGATTTCAGCCCCGGTGGATTTCAAATTTTCCATCTTCCGATCCAATACATGCGTGGATGTTTCATAATGGGTGATTAATTGACTGCCTGCGGAGCCACAACACCAATCAGCTTCAGGTAATTCTACAAAATCAACCCCATCGATCATTTGCATTAAGGCTCTTGGTTCTTTCCAGATTTTCTGAGCCCGCTTCAAATGGCATGGGTCGTGATAGGTGATGCGCGCTGCGAATTTTACGGTTGGTTTTTCCAAAGGAATCGACATAAGAAATTCACTGATATCACGAATCTTGTGGCTGAAATTTCTGGCTCTTTCTGCCCAGGAAGGATCATTTGCCAGGATATCTCCATACTCTCTTAGTTTGGAACCACAGGTTGCACAATCGGTAACAATTACATCCAACTCTTCTTTTCCAAAAAGCTCAATATTTTGTTTGGCATGTTCAATGACCAGATCCTGGCGGCCATAACCGGCAGCAGGCATGCCACAACAGACAGTCTCTTTGGGTGTGATGACAGTACATCCATTTCGATTCAGAACTCTGACAGTGGCTGCACTTTCTTCAGAAAACATCAAGCTCTGTGCACACCCAAGAAAGAATCCAACCCGGTATTTACTCTCATTTGTGGAACGAGAAATCAACGGCAACTCTTTGCGAAGTGGCTTTTTGGGTTGTTTCGGTAACATGCCTTCTAAATCGCGTAATTGTTTTGGGAATAATGTATTGATTCTCAGTGTATGAACTAACCAGCGCAGGCCAATATTTTCATAGACACGTAATGGCCAGGTGTTTCGTTCCATTGTTTGCGGGTTCGAAATTACTTTTCCAAACAAGGTGTTTTTCCAGGGGGAAGGTTTTACCTGTTCGGCTACATGGCGCATTTCCATGGCAATATCCGCTGGTTTAATGCCTACCGGGCAGATATCATTACAGGCCAGGCAGGCGAGGCAAGCGTACATTTGCTCCACCAGATTGGGGGAGAGGATCAGTTCATCCTCCAGGCTTTTACGAGCGAGTGCCACCCGTCCGCGCGGGGAATCTGTTTCGTTTTTATATTCCCGATAGGTGGGGCAAACGGCGAGACATAAACCACAACGGATACAATTCAAATATTCACTTTCATTGGGTATTTTGATGTTTTTATCAAAGGGCATACATGATTTTCCATTCAAACGAAGAATTAATTCAACGCTACTTTCTAACCAATTTCACTAACTTTTACCGGTCGATTTTCATGATAAGACTTCCAGGCTGCATATCCTAACACAACCGCCTTGCGGCCATCATCTCCGGTAGTGGGTGTGGGTAGATCATCCCGAACACATTCGATGAATTGGCGTACTTCCTCTACATAACAGGGAGCATAGCGCTGCATAAAGAAAAAGGGCAGGCGACTGGCTGAGAATCCGGTGGTATTTCCGGTTGTTACCGTATTTTCCATCTCATTGTCAGCTTTTGCCATCCCGTTCAAGCAAAAAACTTCCAGGCGTTGATCATAACCGTAGACTGCCTGGCGGCTGTTATCAATGGCTCCGATAGCACCGTTTGCAAATTTCAAAGTCACAATATCGGTATCAATATCCCCAAAGGAATTTAATTCCGGGTCAATCATCACATTCCCAATGGCATACACTTCCTCAACTTCACCAACCTGAAAACGTGCCATATCAAAATCATGGATGGTCATATCCAGGAACATTCCACCGGAGACTTTTAGAAATTCCTTACCGGGTAATTCAGGATCGCGATTGGTGATACGAAGAATACAAGGTTTGCCAATTTGGCCGGATTGTACGATCTCATGCACTTTCAGAAAGCTTTTATCAAAGCGGCGATTGAAACCAACCTGTAATTTCACCTGGGTATCGTTGACAGACGACAAGGCTGCATCAATGCGATCCAATTCCAAAGCGAGCGGTTTTTCACAAAAGATGTGTTTTCCGGCTTTTGCACAATCAATGATGATTTCAGCGTGGGTGTTGGTGCTGGTTGCAATCAGTACCGCTTCAATATCATTATCCTGTAATAATTCATGATAATCCTTGACTACTCGTTCAATGCCAAGGTCATGCGCTACCTGCTGAGCGACTTCCAGACGAATATCACAAATTGCTGACAGATTGGCATCCGGAATGTTACGAACCAGATTAGCAACATGCACACTGCCCATGCGACCGGTTCCGATAACTGCAATGTTGACTTTACGTTTCATAGCATTTGCTCCTTGCGGGGAGATGAGGATTGGCGTGTACGATAAGGGATTGGATTGATCATGACTTAAATCGATTTTACTACCCTTCTCTATTGCCAATCCAGCATCTCCTCTCTAAATCGACCAGCACGATTATGGTTTCATCACAATCTTCATGGCTTTCTTGGGAATTCTCTGCAGGGTTTTCATGTCCAGACCCAGATCCTCGAAAGCGTTGATACCTTCATCCAGTGAAATCACTTTGGTGAAGAAGTTATCCATATCGATGCGATTTTCACGGAATATCCGGATGGATGGCACCATGGTGTTCTGGCCTAAATAAAGACCGATAATTTTGGTCGCCCAACGGGTGATCTCGTTTGGGACAACGCTTGCAGTGATGCTGGAGTCCATTCCAAATGGTAACAGTTTACCACCCGGGGTAACGCATTTCAAAGCTTGCTCAAAACCATTTCCGGTTGCTTCGATCACAATATCTGCTTTACGGCCATAAGTGAACTCACTGATTTTCTCTACAACATCTACTTCATTCGGATTCCAGACAGTTAAACCACATTTTTTTGCGACTTCGATACGGTAAGGGTCAATCTCAGTTACGGCACACTTAACAGCAATATTTTTGCAGAATTGGGCAAACAAATAACCAATGGGACCAAAACCGATGACCATGGCGTATTCGTAAGGCAGCATCAGCAGATGATTCATGCCGTTGACAATAGTAGCCAGTGTCTCGACCTGAGTTCCTAATACATCGTCAATCATGTCTGGAAGAACAAAGCATTGTTTTTCTGGAACAAGACAATATTCCGCATAACCCCCATCGCGCATCACACCCAGGGCGCTGGTCTTGATGTCCACACATTGGCTGGTAAGACCCATCCGGCAGAAGTCACAAAAACCGCAACGGATATTGTTATCCACAGCCACACGATCTCCAACTTTGACATGAGTGACATGCGTACCGACTTCAACAACCTCACCACAAAATTCATGGCCAAGTACCGTATCCGGTTTGAAGTGATGCTTTCCTTCAACAATTTTCACATCACTGCCACAAATACCCACTGCTTTAATTTTTAATAAAACATCATCCGGGTCTTTCACTTCTGGCTTCAGCCGATCCTCGAAAACGAGTTTTCCAACATCTTTCAAAACGAGCGCTTTCATTGTTGCCATTCTATTCTCCTTTTAGTGCACACGTGTGCATCAGTAATTAAAATTAAACAATACCAAATGATTGGGGTTTCTGATTTATCTTTGTATGCGTGCAGACCCTCCTTTAGAAAAAGCTTTGACCTGGTCTATGGTTGCCATGGTCGTATCCCCCGGGAATGTGGTCAGCAAAGCACCATGAGCCCATCCCAGGTTGACTGCTGTCTGCTCCGGTTCACCTGATAGTAATCCATAGAATAAACCGGACGCAAAACCATCACCACCACCAACACGATCATGAACATTTAATTCACAGGTAGGGGATTGGTATGTTTTCCCATTGATCCAGGCGACTGCTCCCCAGCTATGGTGGTTGGTTGAATGTACTTCCCGTAATGTGGTGGCAACAATTTTAATTTGAGGATATAAACCGATCGTTTCTTCAATCATGCCAAAGAACACACCGGGATCCAATTTGGAAGCTGAGGCAACCTGAGGACCTGCAATTCCCAGTCCCATTTGCAAATCTTCTTCGTTTCCAACCAGGACGTCCACATATTGCATGATTCTGCGAATGACGGATTGGGCTTTTTCCTGTCCACCCCAAATATTCCACAATTTGGCGCGGTAATTTAAATCAAATGATACGATTGCACCGGCCGATTTTGCTGCCTGCATGGCCTCAATAATTACTTCGCCAGTTGTTTCAGACAATGCGGCAAAAATCCCACCGCTATGGAACCAGCGCACACCACCGGAGAATATTCCGGACCAGTCAAAATCACCAGGTTTTAATTGAGCTGCAGCTTCATTACAGCGATTGTAGAAAACGACCGGAGCGCGTACACCGAAGCCCCGGTCACTGTAAACCGTCGCCATATTCGGGCCATTGACACCATTGTGGGTGAAATGTTTGTAAATGGGGTTCACACCCATCGCTTTGACGCGTTCGGCGATCAATTCACCAATAGGGTAGTCCACCATGGCGGTTGCGACCGCGGTTTTCAATTGAAAACAATCCGCTAAATTGGCGGCACAATTAAATTCCCCACCACTGACATGGATCTGGCATTGTGTTGCCTTGCGGAAGGGGACGATCCCCGGATCGAGACGATGTATGAGGGCACCTAATGAAACAAAATCGAATGCTGCTTTTTCCAGGATATTCAAACCATACTTCATAATTATTTCTCTCCTTCATTCCAAAGCGTGTGAAAAACACCTTCCCGATCGATGCGTCGATAGGTATGAGCTCCAAAGTAATCCCTTTGCGCCTGGGTGAGATTGGCTGGCAGCCGCTCACTGCGATATGCGTCAAAATACGCCAGAGAGGCACTTAACGCGGGGACAGAAATGCCCATATCGACGGCTGTTTTAATAATAAAGCGTAAATCTGATTGGCGAGCTTCGATAGCTTCCTTGAAGTAACCATCCAGAAGAAGGTTTGGAAGGTTTGGATTGTGTTTGTAAGCTGCCATGATGTTTTCGAGAAGACTGGCGCGAATGATACATCCCGCCCGCCAGATTTTGGCAATTTCTCCCAACTTCAGATCATAATGATATTCATCCGAAGCGATTCTCAATAAACCCATCCCCTGCGCATAGGAAGTGATTTTACTGGCAAATAATGCATTCTCTGCTGCCTGAATCAGTTGCGCTCGATCACCTTGATATTCGGGTTCTGGTCCACCCAAAACCTGAGCAGCAGCCACTCGTTCTGATTTGAGCGCTGAAATTGTGCGACCTACCAGGGCAGCATGAATGGTCGGAATCGGTGCACCCAGGTCCAAAGCGTTCTGACTGGTCCATTTCCCGGTTCCTTTTTGTTGCGCTTCATCCAGAATCAAATCAACCACATGTTTTCCCGTTTCACCATCAATCTGAGCGAAGATATCGGCAGTGATCTCAATCAGATAGGATTTCAATACGCCTTTATTCCAATCTGAAAAAATTTCGTGCAATTCCGGGTTTTTCAACCCGAAACCACGATGGAGGATATCGTAGATTTCAGCTATCAGTTGCATATCTGCATACTCAATCCCATTGTGCACCATTTTTACATAATGACCTGCGCCACGCGGTCCCATATATTCCACGCAGGGTTGTCCATCCTCTGCTTTGGCGGCGATGGCGTAAAAAATAGGAGCGAGTGCTTGCCAGGCTTCAAATTGTCCTCCCGGCATAATCGCAGGACCCCATTTGGCCCCTTCTTCGCCACCAGAAATACCAGCACCGACAAAATTTAGCCCGTCGGCTTCCAATTCTTTGGTTCTGCGTTCCGTATCCATGAAGAAGGAATTACCGCCATCAATGAGAATGTCACCTTTTTCGAGGTGTGGTTTGATCTGTTGAATGGCTGCGTCTACCGGTTTTCCTGCTGGCACCATCATTAGAATGCGCCTTGGTTTTTCCAGCTCTGCGATCATTGCAGGGATACTATCCAGTACAATGATGTCTTTACCTTTGCCCTCGGTTGCCAAAAAGGTATCTGTTTTGGCTTTATCCAGGTCAAACCCAGCCACCGGGAAACCATTGCGCTCCATATTCAGCGCTAAATTTTGCCCCATGACACCCAGTCCAATAATTCCAATTTTATATTTCATATCACCTTCCTAAACGCTTGCTTACGATTTCCTGAGCCGGTAAAGCATTTCACCTGCTCGTGGCACAACCAGAATGCCTTCATCTTCCCGGTTCATCCATTGCTCCAGATTGAAAGAAGAAGGGTCAACATATCCAAGACCGATCCGTTCACAACGCTCTCGCGGGATGCCAGTGGCTAAGGAAACTTTTACTCTTGAGGTTTCTATCTGTGTTTCAGGATCAAAACTTCCCAAACCGCGCAGATGAGTGGAATGCGCCAGCACTCCCCAGGGATAATGCTTAAAGTGTTCCCATTGGTTGACGAAGTAATCGCGGCAATGATATCCAATCTCGTCCAGAATACGTCCATGCGTATAACTGACCTCATCAATCTGTGGGGCATAGATGATCACTTCACCACCATCAGCTACCACCGGTTCCATTTTGTACATCCCTTTGGCTGCGGTCCACATATCATCATATAGTGCCGGCATCACAGAAATCACCTTTTCATAAGGTTGATCGACATAAAGAATATGCACCTGCGAAGATAATTGTGATGCTGCCTGCCAGGCTTCTTGAGCTGGTCCGTAGTACAAACCATTTGTACCGTCGTGTGTCAGCACCAGGCAAAAAGAGGTAACAGGCTGCTCAATGAAGGATGCAGCCCGATCAATGACGGCCCGCACCGGGGTGTAACCAGCGCCAATAATTTCATAATTTGTGATTAATGCCCCCAACCAGTGTGTGAAGTTGATAATTTCTGCTCCGGCGATCCCTGGGAAAAAGTACTTGTTTCCGCCTGAAAAACCGACCACCTCATGTGGAAAAACCGGGCCGCAAATGATCAGATGATCGTAATCATGGATCATTTTATTCAAGCGCACCGGTACATCCATCGACAACAGCCCATTGCTGATCTGACTGATCTCCGTTTTTGGAATCAACCCGATTTCCACAAATGTGGAGGGCTGATCCCAGCGATGATTAAATATGGTACTTTTACCCACTTCGCCATTCAGCACCGGCCTGCCTACCAATTTGCTCAACTGAGCATCCGACATGGGCTGGTGGGTTCCCAAGGCAACCAGATAATCCAGTTTGGCTGCGCGTTCCCCTAAATGTTTTTCGAAAAGGTTAAACATTAAGGGCATGGGCATCGTGCGGGTTCCATCAGGAATTAATACCAAAATTCGTTTGCCATCCAGATCGGTGGCAGTTAAGGATTCTTCAACGATTTGACCTAATTCAAAATCATTCAAATGCGAGGAGGGATTTCCTTTTCCAATAACCATCATCAAACTCCACTAAATGCAGAAAAACCACCATCAATAGGGACGACGATCCCGGTCACAAAAGCAGATGCGGGTGAAACCAACCATAAAACCGCCCCCAGTAAATCTTCTGGTGTGCCAAAGCGATTCATTGGTGTGTGCTGAATAATACTTTGACCACGAGCAGTTAATTCTCCACTTTCTTTGTCCGTTAATAAAAATCGATTTTGCTCAGTGATGAAAAAACCGGGGGCAATAGCATTGACACGAATGGCAGGTGAATATTCCTGTGCCATATGAACAGCCAGCCATTGCGTGAAATTACTGACACCAGCTTTGGCTGCCGAGTATGCCGGAATTCTTGTCAGTGGTCGGAAAGAGTTCATTGAAGAAATATTCAGGATGACACCGTGTTTCTGGTTTGCCATCACCTTCCCAAAAACCTGGGTTGGCAGAATGGTACCAAGCAAATTGAGATCAAAAACCCAACGAAATGCATCTGCAGGCAGGTCAAAAAATTGTAGGTCCGGGCTGGTGGTAGCCTGTGGCTTATTTCCACCAGCGCCATTAATCAAGATATCAATTTGGCCAAATTCAGCAACCACCTTATCGGCTACGCTTTCGATATCAACTTTATCTAAAACATTGCAACGAAAACCAGCTGCCCTGCCACCCTTCGACCCAATTTCTGCAGCCAATCTCTGAGCAGCTTCTTCATTTAAATCCAATATTGCTACATTGGCACCTGCTTCCGCCAGTGCTTTACACATGCCTGCACACAGCACACCAGCGCCACCAGTAACAACGACAGTTTTTTTATTTAATTCATTTTGATTTACATTTATTGTAGCATTCATAAAAGACTCATTTCTGAAAATTTTCTTTCTCAATAAAAGGTGTGAGATGTCGCAGAAAATGTTGTTCAATATTTCTTGCGTACGCATCAGGGTTATCCTTAAGCATTCTCATCAATCGATCAAAAAATTGATAGTTCCCATCTGAGGATTTTTCTTTCAATACGGAACCGAAGGTAACGTGCAAAATCTCACGCGCATCAAAATCATCGAGCAAAGTAGCCCAATTTCTCACTTCTGAAGGAAGAGGGGCGCGGGAAAGAAGAGCAGAAACATGATAACTGACCTTATCTTCCTCATAACGATCACGACAAAACTTGTAAATTTCCTGGAAAAATAAAGGATCCAGATCAGCAAGAGTTCTTAATGCTTCCAGATAACTGGTGCCTGCTGTTTTTAAGTGAACCAGTCCTTGAGTAGCCTGAGCTGCGATTTTGTAAATACTGAATTTGTCTGACCCGGAATGTAAACTGATTTTGTACGGGCCAAATGTTCGTGCAATGGCAGCGTGACCACTGACATCTTTTTCAAAATCTGCCAAATCACCAATATAATCAACACCTTTTTCAAACCGTCCAACAAAACGGGGTGCAAGGCTGACCCATTCGACGCCAAAGCGTATGAGTTCATGGGCAATGTAGGCATGTTCTGCATGCGAAGTAGGGTTATCGGTTTCATCGACGGAGACTTCCAATTCAACTGGCCGCGCACCTGCTTTACCAATCAGGTGCTGGTACATTTGATGAACATGCCAGACTGCTTTTCCATATTTGACCATTGCCTTCAACAAGGTTGGTTCATCAAACGTAATCGTCAGATGCTCGGCGTTTATGGTTTGATTGAGGAGCCCAGTATTTTCTATTTGCAATTCCGCAGGCAGATCTTGAGCGTAATTGCGCAGAGATTTTAAATCAGCAGTTTCTACCCGATTATCAACGAATTCCCCAGGGTCTATGGTGAAAAAAGTATAACCAGCTTTGAGACAAACATCGATGTCTTGTGTAGATTTTAGATGATCAGCATCCGCTCCAAACGGATCGCGCCAATTCTCCTGGAAAAGCCCCCACATGGCATCATCCATCACTTGCTGAGGGGTGCGGCCAGTGCGGGTATTCTCACGGATGGATTGTTGGGTGAAGATCGGAGCAATTTTTCCATCCATTTTCCGGATTGCCCGCACGTGTCCGGGGGTTGCCAACCCCAGGCGGTCTCCCATCCCTGCGGAAGTTTTTAATCCCAGAGTTTGTGGTTTTAACCAGGGGAGTTGTGTTCGTAGGGCTTCAGCATTTTCTGCGGTTAACGAAGCTGAAAGCAATGTTTCTTTACCGAATGAAGTTTTTTGACCATCAAATAATGTCAGGCGGAAATCATGAGGGGCTGCCTGCACCATAAGGCGCAAGCCATTCGGAGTTTGCGCGAGACTGTATAAGATTTGATCCAAAGAAACAACAGATTGCCTGATGAGTTGAGATCTGTTAAATTTTTGATTGCTTGGGTCAGGTTGCATGATATTCCTTTAACTATGAGGTGAGGGTTTCGCCGTAGAGTGGCGTATTAATAATTTACCCTTTAATATCTTCTCTTTGTGAGTGGTATTCGAGCTTTGGATTTTGGTTGCGAGTAATTCCAACAATAATTGTGCTGCCTCATTACCGATCGAATACTTGGGTTGATCCAGGGTCGTGAGGGGCGGGGTGGTATAGGCAGAAAAAGTGATATTGTCAAAACCAGTAACGGAGAGATCCTCCGGCACGTGAATTCCCATTTGCCGGCAGGCATGTAACAAGCCAATTGCGAGCATATCGTTGAAACAAATGATCGCCGTGGGGCGTTCCGGGCAATTCATAAAATGATTTAAGCCCTGTTCGCCCAGTTCAGGTTCACTGCCTTCGACTTCATAAATAAATTCCGGGGGGATTTTGAAACCGGCATTTTGCATTTCATTTTGAAAACCATTTAACCTGTCCAGAGAGGTGCGGCCTGATTTGGCATTACCAAGATAAGCGATCTTTGAATGCCCGAGTTCTATCAAGTGGCGGGTCAATTGTTGGCTGCCATCAAGATCATCGTGATAAATCGAAAAGTTGAAGTTTTCATTGGCTTTGTAATTTACAACAACAACTGGGAAGCCATTTGCTAACAGTTGGCGGCCTTTATCGGCACTGAAGGAAGAAGAGCAAATGATGACACCATCAGTGCGCTGTTCCATCATGGTTTGAACGATATTCTGTTCACGATACGGATCATATTGAGATGCAGCGATGAAAAGACTATAACCAGCGCTTTGTGCTGCATCCTCAATACCAAATAAAATTTCGCTGAAGAAGGGATCATCAATACTATTGACAATAACACCAATAACCTTGGTTTGATTGGTTTTCAGAGATCGAGCCGCTGCACTGGGTTGGTAGCCCATTTCCCTGGCGGCTTTGCGAATGCGAGACGTGGTGGCTTCAGAAATTAAAGTATTCCCACCCAACGCTCTTGAGACGGTTGAGTGAGAAACACCGGTTCTTTTAGCAATGTCTTTGATCGTCGTTGCCATGGAAACACCTTATGCACACGTGTGCAGGAATTATCTTTAGTGTACTGAAACCAAACGCTTAAGTCAAGTAATTTTATTAAATGTATTTTTCAAAAAAATTATAAAACTAACCACCAAGATTCTATCTAGGTTGGATTTGTAAATCGAAAAAAAACTGATCATATAGATTTTATCCATTACGAGCTGTAAACAAGTCTGCGACTAAATTGAAGAAGCTGAGTAAATGTCTAAAAACAACTTGGTATTTGATTTTGTTTTTAAGATTGAAGCCGGGCAATTAGGAGTAACTGGACCATTCAATGCTTTTTCAACTGCTTCTGCTTTTCTAATCTCAGGTACAACTGCAAATACATGCTCTGCAGATAATAAAGCAGGAATTGACAATGTCAAAGCTTGAGATGGTACTAATTCAAAACTTGAAAAATGGCCTTCGTTTACTTGTTGCCATCTGCAAGTATCGTCAAGGTTTACGACATGAATTAATTCCTCCATTTCAAAATCCGCTGGGGGATCATTAAATGCCAAATGACCATTTTCCCCAATTCCAAGTACACAAATTACCGGAGGATTTTTCTTCAGTAATTTTTGATACCTATCTAATTCTGCTTGAATATCTTCCGCATCTCCTTGAATTCCATAAAAAACTTTTGGATTAACATGATTTACAAGTTCTTCTTTTATGTAACGTCGAAAACTCGCAGGATGTTGTTCAGACATACCCAAATACTCATCCATATGAAAACAAAGAACATTTTTCCAGGGAATAGTCTTCTTTTGACGTAAGTTCTTCATAAAAGTTAGTTGTGAATTACCTGTTGCTAAAATCACCGAGGCTTCACCTTTTTCTTGTATCGTTGAAAGTAGAATTTTTTCAAATTCATCCGCAACTGCACCTCCTAAAGAATCTGGTGTATCAAAAACAAGAACTGGCATTTTCTCCACATCAAATGTTCGAATAATTGTCATATTAATCCCTCTTTCCAAATAATTGTTATGTCTGTTAAATCATTTAATCCAACGCCCGTTAATGAGAACTTTCCAGGCTGAAAAATCATCATTGAAAACCGTAATGTCTGCATCTTTTCCTATGGCAATACTTCCTTTATGGTCATCAATATTAATTACTCTTGCAGGGGTTAAGGAGGCCATTCGGACAGCTTCAACAAGTGGAATATCTACTTCGGAAGTTAAGATAGGGATCATTTTATTGATCAACGTTGTGCTTCCTGCAAAAGAGGTGTGATCTAAGAGAATCCCTACGCCATTTGACACCTCAAAGTCCATTCCTGTAGCGTGAACTATGGTACCTTCTGGCATCCCAGCTCCATTGGTTGAGTCTGAGATCACACACAAGCGATCTGGACCTTTACATTTATATGCAAGTTTCATAAGGGTTGGTGGTAAATGACGATTATCTGAGATCATTTCAGCTGTTAGATCATCGGAAGTTAAAGTAGCTTCCAACAAACCTGGTTTACGCCAAGGTCCTTCCCTAACTGTTGATGATTGACCACTCCAAATATGAATAGTATGAGATAGACCGGCAGCAATAGCATCATAAACTTGCCAATCTTGTGCGGAACTGTGACCAGCGGCTGCCAGAATACCTAGTTCTACTAATCTGCGGGTAAACGAGATGGCTCCGGATAATTCAGGTGCAAAACTTACTATTTTTACCCATTCTGGATGTGCTAAAAGAATATTTGCACTTCCATCATCAGGGGTGCGCATATTATTCGGATCTTGAGCACCTTTCTGTCCAAGACTAAAGTAAGGCCCTTCAAGATGAACTCCCGCAATTGTTGCTCCATGATGGTCTTCATTCATCCACGATCCAGCAAATTCCAAAGCTTCTTCAAGTTTTTTTAAGGGTGCGGTAGTAAATGTTGCTAATAAGGTAGTGATACCTTGCATGGCTTGATGTTGGGTGATCGTTTCATAGCCTTCCTCTGTTGCATCCGTAAAATCAAAACCTACGGCCCCATGAGTGTGAATATCTATCAAGCCAGGTGATACCAATCTATTTTCAACATCAATCAGTTCTGTATCTTCACCAATATTGTCAATTGAGGTGATCGCTTTGATTTTGCTATTTTCAATGAGCACAACTTGACCTTCCAAAATTTTATCGGGTAATACCACTCTTCCATTCACAAGTGCAAATCGTTTTGGGTCATTCATAACATTTCCTTAAATACTGATTACTTTTAAAATTACAAGATTATTTAGTTTACTTCTCTTAGATACTTGATTTGAATTTTGATTCAAATCAAGCCTACTTAATTATTCTATAGATTGATTTTTGTATGGATATAAGACTATTTCTAAAAGCACCCCAATCATATTTTACAGAGCTTTTACCAACTTACCATACTTTTCCATAATAATTTTATTAGCTTCATCTCCACCTGGAATATTTCCACTTTTCCAGATTGCAGGATTTGCGCCTTTATCAATCAATTTTTCCACAGTGCGAATCAATATTGAATGAAGTAAGAAAAAGATCAAAATATTGGAAACAGGCCCAACTTTTTGCATTGCTTTTTCAAGTTCTATTACCGAATCACCATAGGGAATTTTTGTATCCAGTGTCAGGTCTACAATATCGTGTAAATTTTTTCCATTGGGATGTCTAGAAACACAATCCTCTGGAACAGTTGCACATAATTCTTTGCTTTCAATTCCAATGACATAAAGACCATGATCTTTTCCGTATTGAGCTGCGTCAATCGTCATTGAATTTATTCCCACCTGGGAAACGATAATCAGTACTTCATTTTCTTTAAAGGTAAAAGCATCCATAATCATTGGTGAAATACCTGGAACTCTTTCGATGACTGCTTTCCTGCCGCCATTTTCCAAACAAATTCCGGAAAAGAAAATCGGATTTACTTGTGCCAGACCTCCCGCTCTATAAAATACTTCAGTTGCGGACATCGTAGAGTGACCACCTGTGCCAAAAATATGGAGTAAGTTATCTTCGTTTTTTAAACTCTCACTAATAACTTCTGCGGCTGTTTCAATATTCTCCCGCTCTTCCTCAAGTATTTTTTGCATTCTTTCATTAATCGTGTTGTAATATAGTTTTAGGTTATCCATTTATCCCTCCAAAGAATAAAATTTATTTAATGATGTTAGTATCATTATTTCCAAGTTCACTTTATAGTGATAATTCAAAAATCGTATCTGATATCTCAGCACATAGTTCCTGAACAATATCCAGCGAGGCAGCAAAAGGTTGATCCTCAAGTTTTTGATACCACAATGAGTGAACCCACAATCCTGAGTCAAGTTGGGTCTCACAAAACCATTCCAAAATTTCTTCTGCAGTTTGGGAGAAATGAGCATCTCCCGTAAGACGATAAAGCTCAGCTGAAGCCCACATGATTTTGCAGGATCCATAATTATGGATTCTTTCTTCATCCAGCCTTTCAAAAAAGGTTAATAAGAAATGGGCTCCGTTAAGATACTTCTTTTCTCCAGTCAGGTCGTAAAGTTTCGCCAGAAATTTCATCGGTTTTCCCACTAACCAGGTTAGTTCATGACGGGGATCGTTATTTGCGCTAAGACAAAATTGTTTTCTGCCTCCAATAGTTCCAGAGTCTTCGTCACCCCAAACATCCGTTCGTAAACCATTAGAAATATCCCAGCTACAATAATAATATTGATCTGGATGAGGTTGAGATTCCAATAAACGCAGGATAAAATCACCAGCCAGGCAAGCTGCATCTTCATCACCGCACGCCAAGAGAGCTAATCCAGCTGATGATGTTGAAGAACTGTCTAATATTTGAGGATTTATAGAGTTATTAGAAGGATCAAATTGTGATGCAAATCCCCCAAGGTCCGGAGATTGAAATCTTCGAATGAAATTTAAGCCATGGTCGGCAGCCCCATAATATAATAATCGACGCAATCCACAAATCACCCATCCATTCGAATATATATACCTATTCGCAGGGCTACAAAGTAAATGTGACCAACCTTTTTCTTTTTCAGATGTACGGAAATCTCCATCTTTTTGATGATATTTACATTTCATCAAATTTGCATAATATCTTCCTTTCACTGGATTACCTACAGCCGCGTAAAGATATGGCGCTTTATAGTGGGCGCTTAAATCATTTATTTGTAAAATATCAGACTGATGAGTTTCTAACCAGTTCAGTCCTCGAATAACCGTTGTTTTTGCAGCTTCCAGCAATACTGTTTCCATTTATAGTTTGACCTTCCTTGAAATTGTTCATTCATGTGTCTTCAATTAGAGAATTGTTTTGAATACATCAGATCAAATCTGGTGTTAAATATTGTAATTAGTCTTAGAAATATTATTGTCAGCAACACCCTCATATACTGTCATCTTATTTTGTAGGGGCGAAATAATATATGCAAAGTGAGTCATCAAAGGTTCGTATGTGTTTTGACATATTCCTTCATTTTGTAATGGAGATTTCAAAAAATTTTCTATTTTTTGAATAGAAGGGCTTGGGTTGTTTTTAAAAAATGATTCAACAATTTCCAGTCTGATTTTGGAGTTCTCTTTTAAACTAGGAACGCCTGATAAGCATAATTCTTCAAATCCTTGCATTTCATTTTCTAAAAATATATTTGTGCAATAAACACCATTAATGGAAGCTCCAATTCGACGAGGTTCCTCTTTTTTTAGAGAATATCTGACAGCAGTGGAATTACCAGATTTTTCTACAATGGCACTATCCCCAAATCTATCTAGTAATGCAATACTTAAACCTTTCCCAGCCATGGGGGTGTTTTTACAAAATTCTACTGCATCATGGACAGTTGTACATTTCTCTAGAATTACTCGTGGATATTGTAACGTCGGAATTCCCCATCCAATTTGACCTTTCTGTGTTGGACCGGATGATTGCCCAGCAATTAAACCTGAAGAATTTATCCCTACTTCTGCCCATAAAGATCCCACCCAGGAAATGGCTAAATATTGGTTACCATTCCCAGGAATTACTTTTTGAATAGAATAATATTTGAAATCATCACCGATATCACTTGTTTTGGCTAAAACCGGTCCTTCTTCGGAGTCTAAGAGGACAAGATTGGTACAACCATTTAACGCTCCAATTGCCGAGACAAAATTAATATTACATATCAAATCGAAAGATATCCCAGAACCTTCAGCGATACCTTTAAGTTCTATCACCATTTCGGGGAAATTTTGGTCAAGAAAATTTACCATTTGGGTTCTAATTTTGTTCACACTAGTCTGATCCATATTTCCTAACCATTTCGGATATTCGCTGGCAAGTGACACCAGTTCTTTTGCGTAAACTAATCCTTGTTTTATTCCACGTTCGTGTGGATTGCCTTCTAATGTTATTTCATACATATTTCTACCCTACGCTTCATTTTCTTTCTCTACTTTCCTGCGCCTAAAGTCAATCCCGAAATTAATCGGTCTGACAAGAAAACATACAACAAAAAGTTAGGAATAATCACAATAACGACAGCAGCAAACAAAGCCGTCCAATCAGCTGTGTATTGCATTGAGTAACGAATATTCATTACACCAAGTGGCAATGTTCGTAATTTGTCAGTGTTAATTAATAACATAGCCAGTAAATATTCATTCCAAATACTAATAAAATTAAAAATTGCTGCAGTAATTAACCCAGGTGCTCCTAAGGGCACCATTACTCTCCAGAATATTCCAAAGTCAGAACAGCCATCAATCGCTGCAGCATCTTCTAAATCGACAGGCAAAGTTCTGAAAAAACCAGTTAACAATAATACGGTGAAAGGAATTGAGACTCCTATGTATACGAGAGTTAATCCTTGAAGGGTGTTTATTAAAGACATCTTATTGAGTAGTACGAAGAGTGGTACTAAAATTAATTGAAATGGCAATCCCATTCCGGCAATGAAATAATAGGTGATGGGCTCGCTTCCAAAGAAAGGTATTCGAGAAAGTACATAGGCAGCCGGGGCAGATACTGTAACAACAATCAAAACAGATGCTATCACGACCAAAACGCTGTTCAGAAAGTATACCTGCATGTGCGAAACTTCCCAGGCTTTTAAATAATTGGCTGCACCTGCAGTCAGAGGAGAAGAAGGTAATGCCCAGGGGTCTTTAAAAACCTCTTTATTTGTTTTAAGTGAACTACTTACAACCCAAACAAATACAATGATTGTAATTACTGCCCATATCATTAGAATCGTATAGTAGGGTAAATTGGGTAAAATTTTTCTTGAAGGTACTCTGACTTCTGAATTTATTGGTTTTTTTAAATTTGGTATGGTCATTTATGGCTCCTAATTTAATACTCAATTGCTTCCTTACGGGTAATAAAACGTGTTATCCCTACACTAATCACAACCATTATCAGGAGAACAACACCAAGAGCGGTAGCATATCCCAGGCGATAAACAGGGGTATATGTTCCAACGGCTTGAGACCAAATGTAAATCGATAAAGTATAGGAGGAAGTTGGAGGTGCAGGAAAAGTAGTAGCAGCAATTAGATCAAAAATCTTTAATGAACTAATTATCCAAAGCACCAGAGCGACAACAAAAACATCCCATATCATTGGTAAGGTGATTGTAAAAAACATTTTCCATTCTGAAGCCCCATCCAATATTGCTGCTTCAAAGTAGGTAATAGGAATTTTATCGATCCCTGCCAAAAGAATTGTCATATAATAACCCACATAGCTCCAGATTATAGCTACTGTTAATGATTGAATAATATGATCTGGCGCAAGCCAGAACATGTTTAAAGAATCTAATCCTACCAAATTCAAAAATCCAGATAAAAGTCCCCAATCATTGTTATAAATAAATTGCCAGATTAAACCTAATCCAATTCCCGGTATGACCATTGGAAAAAAGATCAAGGATCGAAAGAATTTTTTAAAAATCAAGGTTCTTTGTAGAATCGAAGCAAAAAATAACGCTAATCCGAATATTCCTACACCACCAACAACTGTGATGTAAACTGTGCGTCGGAAGGAAGCCCAAAAGATTTTATCATTTAACATCTCTTGATAATTTCCTAAGCCTATGTATATCATTGTCTTCCCAAACCCTGACCAATCATGCATGCTCACCCAAAAGGCTTGAATGGCGGGATAAACAAAGAAGACAGTATATAGAATAAAAGCTGGTAATAAAAATGGAATAACCATTCGTTGGCGGCCACTTCTTCCCATTTGCTCACTCCTTACTTTAAAAAAAATTGTGTGTGGGTGTGGGGAATGCACCCACACACGATGAAATATTGGGGAATTGTTACTTATTCGCCCAATAACCCTTGCTATCTTCCTTCAAACAACTAATAAATTCTTCAGGGCTTAGCTGTTTCGTGAAAAATTGGTCATCACAAACATTGAATACATTGTCCATATATTCAGGTATTTCAGTATTTAATCCGGCACGGGCAGGAATTGCTGTTGAAGCCTTAAGGATTTCATATTGGTTTACCAATGCTGGTGGTACCGGTACACCTTCTAATGGAATTGGAACACCTAAAGAGGCAATTCCTGTACCAACTTTTTTAGATAAGATGTATTTCAGATAGGTGGCAACTTCATCTGGATGTTCCGTTGCTGCCAAAACTCCATAAACATTTGCCCAGTGTTCTACAACTTGATTTCCTTTTCCGCCTTCAACATCAGGAAATGCAAATAAACCAATCTTGAAATCTTCATCCATTTGTTCAGACATTTCTTTTGGTAACCAGGCACCCATGAACATCATGGCAACGTCACCATTTATCCATTGTACTTGAGCAGCTGGCCAAACTGAACCTTCGAAGCCTTCCTGGAAATAACCTTTGTCTTGTAATTCTCGGATCATTTCTGCTGCTTGCAGGAATTCTGGATCACCCCATTTTTCGCCAGTTTTGTCATATGCGGCTTCTATAAAAGCTTCAACGCCAGCCAATCGTGTTGCTAAATAACTGAACCACCAATTATTATAAAAAGCTACGTTCCCATCTGCGCCTAATGCAGCTACTTCGGGATGGCTGGTTTCTAACGTCTCAATTAATTGGTTAAACTCGGTCCATGTCATTCCATTAACTTTTGGATCGATTCCTGCTTCCTCGAAGATTGAACTATTGTAGAAAAAGGCTGAAATATAATCATCTCGTGGGATGAGATAAGTACTTCCTTCGTATTTGCCAATCTCCAGTACACCAGGAGAAAAAGTTTCACCCCATGTTTTATCACTGTCATATGCTTTTTCAGCAAGATACTTGTCCATCGGCAGTGCCAATCCATTCTTTACAATCGCATTTAAAACACGATCATCCGAATGATCAACAATATCAACCTGGGTTCCAGCTGAGATTGCACTTTGTAATTGGGTGAGAACCTGGCGTCCAGCCCATTGAATTTCGACCTCAATGTTTGGAAATTCAACCATAAAATCTTTTGTTGCCTTATCTAATTCCTGCATGAGTGGTTCGCCTTCACTGAACATGCTCCAATAAACAATTTTTACTTTTTCAGCTGGTGCAGCAACTTCCTCTGACGTGTCGGGCTCGCTTGAGGGTGCAGGCGTACTAGCGGGCGTACATTGGGCAAACAGAACAACAACCATCAGCGCCAAAATCAGATTAATCCAAAGGTGTTTTTTTTGCTTCATTTTTTCTCCTATTATTAACATTGGTTGAAATTTTAGACTCATCACAAAAGTCTTTTTCCGACATACTCATTTCCAAGATACCGTTATTTTGTCCGGTCGCCTCCTATCAATTTCCCGTTAGAATTCTTTCTGCATTTTCTCCAAAAATCATTTTCTCTTCGGTAGAAGATAATTTCAGATTCTTGATCTTGCTGATTTGAAAAGGTAACCAATAGGGATCGCCAAATCCTGCGTCTGTACCAAAAAGGATTTTCTCAATGGGAAGCTTTGAAATAATTTCCTTCAATCCATAAGGTGGCGTTCCTGAAGGGATTAGAAATATATTTTTACAACGTTCTGCCGCAAATAAAGCTTCTTTCCAAAGATCATGTAATCCTCCATGACCTAAAATGATTATCAATTTTGGATGCCTGAGAGCGAAATAAGCAATTTGCAATGGGGAGGAGTATGGAGGTGTGCCATCGTGAAATACAACAGGCACACCGAGACCCTCTAATTCCTCTCCGAGACTATCCATCATTGGTTCTAAAGGAGAGAAAGTTTGTGCCCAGGGGTGTAATTTCACACCTTTCATTCCTAAATTTAATACACATCTTCGCAATTCATCGATTACATTTGGATAACGAGGATGGACAGTACAAAAGGGAATTAACCGTTGAGGATCAATGGAACAGTAATCCAAAAGATGATCATTATGTGGGGAAGGATCAAAATATAAACCATCCAGCGTGAATACCCAGGCTTTATTGATACCATTGTCGTCTAGTAAGTTCAGGAAATTTTGGGGGTTGTATCCTGCAATCATCGAAAATGCCTTTCCAGGCATATGGGTGTGAGCATCAACAACAGTCATGGTCGTTCACCTATCAGACGCAACAAATTATTTCCCATCAGCATGGCTTTCTCATTTTCATCCAGGGAGGTTGCATTAATACATCCCATTTCAACGTGATAAGTACTGAGTGGAGAATCGCTGCCAAATAAAACCCGGTCGACCCCCAAAGAATCAATTGCATGGCGGATTTTGTCAGGTAAGCTCCAGGAAGTATCCACATAAATATTTTGCGCCAGTTGGGCGGCAGGGACTGCGTCTATCCAAAAATCGGTACTGCCCATATGCCCCATGATCAGGTTAACTTCAGGAAAGCGTAAGGCCAATTCTGCTACATGCATGGGTTGTGAATAGGCTGGGGTACCGGTATGAAAGTAGATGGGCACATTCACTTCTCTGGCGAATTCTAAAATGGGATATACCAAATTATCACAGAGCAAAAATCCTTGCAGGGATGGATGAAGTTTTATACCCTGTGCTCCTTCATTAATTGCACGTTTTAATTCATCTACAGCCTTTTCTCCATACCAGGGATTAGCCGTTGCAAATGCATAAAAACGGTTTGGATACATCTTGATAGCTGATAGTATAAAATCATTTCCTAAGTGATTTTCCACAGCAATATATCTATCAACTGTACAGATTACAGCCTGGTCTATTTCAAATTCGTCCATTTCTTTAAGTTGTTGATTAAGGCTTTGTTGGTAGTCGTGCCCGATTCCAACGTGACAGTGACAATCTACTATACGGTTCATTTTATTTTTCCTTGGTACGTATTAAAAACTATCCATTAATCGCCAATTTTTATTTCCCATAAATAGGAAGAGCGATAGATATTATCGTTTTCGCCTGCATAAAGGGTACCATCCGCGGTCATTACTAACATATGAATTTTGACTGCACCCATGTCGATCTGAGGGTCATAAATTTTGCCAAGATCCTTTAAATGATTGCTTTTTGGATCGAAGACAAATAACCGTGCTTCCCCTTTATTGCCCTCACCATAACCTGAATTACCCGCTCCGAATATCAATCCTTCAGGGGATTCGGCTAATCCAGCCAACCTTGCTCCAGGATAAGGAGAGCCCAAATTTTCTACCGAGCCATCCTGGGGATTTAGACGACTAAAACCACCTGCAACAGATCCAGCATAAATAAACCCATCCGATGCAGACAACAATGTGTCGATTCTTGCAAAATCATTTTGGTTTACCCTGGGGAAACCATGTTTAAACCAGGAAAACTGATCTTTATCGGGATCATAACAAAAAATTTGGATTGGTGTAGGTCCCGGGCTATCTTCAAAGGCTCGCGTTTCACCCCAAGTTCCCCATAACCGGCCTTGAGAATCAATTGCACTGCTATGAGGTTGGCACATCATGATTGCATTGCCAATATATGCTAGAATTTTAGTCTTTTGTGTTTCTAAATCAAATTTGAAAAGATACTCACCGGGATACGTGAACCCATAGATCAATCGCCTTTGGGGGTCTAATTTTATTGATTGGATATAGTGATGGGGGACTGGAATATCAAGTACTTTGTAAAGATCAGTTTTTGGATTATAACGGATTAATTTGCCACCTGGTGCCTGATGCTGCTGATCCTGATCATGAAGGAGAGCAGTTGCTGCATAGATAATACCATCACCGTCAATTTCAAGCGAACGATGGAATTTGGCATCAAATTTATTGCTTATTCGTTGAAAATCTAGGGAATGAAATTGTTTTGTAGATGGGTCAAAAACATGAAAAATATCTGTATTAATGGATGTTAGTCCTATGTAAAGTTTTTTTGATTGTTCATCCCAGGCAAGCGAATCAAAAGAAATCCAATCATTACAATAGTTAACATCAGAGCGAAGATCTTCAACTGTCCATTTTCCAGACACAATTGAATCCCAATTATCAAAATATTGATTTTTTAATACGTGTGCTTCAACTTGCCGAATTTTCATCCAAATTTCTCCTATGAACATTGATTTCGTAATCCTCAACTGCGTTATAAATTGCCCTTACATTCTCATCTGGTGTTCCAGCATCCATGTTGATGCAGCAAATTCCAACATTAACAAATCTATTTGTAGATTGAAGCACTGAAAATGTGTCCTGATAAATTTCTTCAGAACCGCATTGTAATAATCGTACAGGGCTGAGCCGCAAGTTTAAAAATGCCCGAGTGAAAATTTGACTGCATTTCTTTACATCTGAACCCCACCCTACATCAAAAAAATGAGATGGAACCTGGTTATAAATATCTGAGAATCTGTGCATGTTATCACCGCAATGATGAATACCATATGGTTGAAGCTCAGTGGCTAACTTCATTTCATGTGGTAATACATGTTCTTTATATACTTTCGGGGAAATCATGCTGACCGAGCAGTTGCTATGCAGAAATATTTCTGGGTTGACATTTATAATTGAGCGGTTCGTTGATATTGCGCAAGTTTTGGTTAGTTTCCGCATCAATTTGACCAGCGAAATATAAGTTTGTACCAGCACTGAAAATAAATGATTCACAAGTGCTGGTTTTTCAATCAGGTCCACAAATAACTGTTGACCGCGTAAATGTAAAGCAGTGTTGAAAAAACCATCCAAATCAAAGTCACCAATTACGTAACCATACATTTCGATTAATTGGGTTGCATCTTTTAATAAGGAACTTATTGGCCATGTTTCTTTAATATTGGGAGGTTCTAATGCCAGAATTTCTGAATCACTCATTGGTTGTCCAGTTGGCCAAGGGGCTTCGTTATCGAAGAACTCTATCGGAACTCCAAATAAAGCTGGCATAACAAACCCCCCTGCTACCAGAGTAGAACCGATAACTGGCTCTCGTTTGATTGGTTTGTTACCAATACCAAAACGATTGAATAGATATGATCTCATTTCGAAGTCATTATCGATTCTTTTCTGGAGGTGCATGTAAAAGGATTCGTCAAAACATATATCATCATTTAGATACCACCAATTAGGATTAAAAATTAGTTCAATTGGGATCATCATTCAGTCGTCTTTTTGAATTCCGCGTATTTTTTCGAATCACTCAAAACCATATCGTTAAGTAATGATTGCTTTGCACGAAGTAAATGGGAATTAATTTCCAGGACAGCATTTTTTAAATCCCGTTTCTTTAAGGCTAAAATAATTCGTTCATGTTCATTTTGTGATTTGCTCAATTCCCGTTCAAAAGACCGATATCTGATTCTTGCCATTTGGGCATGTAAATTTTCTCTTTCATGCGCTTCTTGTAAACGCTTATTTTTTGTCAGCGACACCAATTGATGATGAAATTCATGGTCTAGATTAAGGTAATCTGGGTAAATTGCTTTAATGTCAGATTGCTTTGCCAGGTCTCCTAGTTCGATGACCATTTTTTCTAATATATTAATCTCTTTTTCATTTGCACTTAAGCAAATCATTTCAACTGCGTAACACTCCAAAACACGTCTGACGTCAAAAGAATCCTCGATATCCTTGACTGTAAAATAGCTAACAAATGTTCCGGAACGGGGAAGAATTCGAACAAGGCCTTCAGATTCGAGATGGCTTAGAGCCTCTTTGATAGGAGTTTTACTGACGCCTAAATGCTTACTGATATCCTCAATGTCTAAACGTTCCCCCTCCGCAAATTCTTTGCTGATAATTTTTTCACGGAGGATGTTATAAACCATTTCACTCACTTTTGGAGTATTAATACGGGAGAAAATTTGATTTGTCGCCATAATGACCTGTATGAGAGAATAATTGAAATCTGAAATCTGAAATCTGAAATTTCACTTTTATTATAGAGAGTCTTAATCAACATGTCAATAATGAATCGGTCATATTTTTTATGAAAGAATACTTGCAAAATAATTAAAAATGTTATATTATATTCATAATGCAAGTTGACTTTCAATAATAAAAATTCTGCAAGTTATCATTATCTTCTCAGGAGTATTCATGAAACCGGATATCGAGGCAATTTTTTTGGATGTTGGTAATACCTTGCGTATTGTCGTTAAAGACCCGGAATTCTCACAGGCTGCAAAACAACAATTGCTTGAGCTGATGGATGTAAAAGAAGATCCTGATCTTTTTTTTGAAAAATTAGAAACACGCTGGAAAGCGCATCGCAAACGGTGTAAACAGACTTTAATCGAAGCCTCCGAGCGTGAGCTTTGGTCGGTGCATTTGTTACCCGACTATCCGGCAGAACGCATTGAACCGTTGGCCGGCAAGTTAACCCGTTTGTGGCGCGATAAGGATGGGCGGCGGGTCCCACGCTCGGATGTAAAGGACACCATTATTGAATTGGACCGGCGTGGATATAAACTAGGCATTATTGCCAATACGATCACAGAAACCGAAATTCCAGATTGGATGGAGACGGATCAGGTAACGGATTATTTTAAAACCGTAATACTCTCATCGAAAGTTGCCTTGCGAAAACCAAACCCTGAAATTTACTGGCTGGCCGCACGCGAAATTGGAGTGGAACCAGCCAAATGCGCGTATGTAGGTGATAACCCTGTGCGGGATGTCGAAGGTACACATGCGGCCGGATATGGCATGATGATTTTGATTAATGAACCAGCCACGCTTGCAAAAGAACCACCCACCGGTGAATTTAAACCAGATTTTACAATTGATAAGATCAGTGATTTGCTGGTTATTTTTCCACCGAAGGAATAATTATTCTCGTGCTCATTAACTCAACAAGGTGTTCAATATGAATCAAAAAATTGAAGCAATTTTCTTGGATATCGGGAATACTTTACGGATTCTAACGAACAATGAGCCACATCAGGCACAGGCAAGGAAGAGAATAGCTGAATTGGTAGGCACGCAAGAAGATCCGGATTCATTTTGTCAGAAGGTGGATCAGCGTTATCAGGATTATCGAAAATGGGCATTTGAAAACCTGCGTGAAGCACCTGAGGCCGAACTTTGGACCCGCTGGCTGGCACCAGAATTTCCGAAAGAGAGAATTGCTCAAAATGGTGTCGAATTGACCTACCAATACCGCCAATCGATGGGTTTCAGAGTAGTCGTTCCGAATGGTAAAGAGGTTGTAATTGAGTTATCAAAACGGGGATATACGTTGGGTCTGATCAGTAATCTGATCACATCTCAAGAAATTCCTGACTGGTTAGAAGCGGATGGTTTGACTCAATATTTCAAATCTATAGCCCTTTCCTCCGTTCTGGGCATTCGCAAACCGGATCCGGCAATTTATCTCGAAGCCGCACGAAGAGCGGTTGTTGACCCTGCAAACTGTGCCTATGTCGGTGATAATTTAAAGCGGGATGTTACCGGAACCAGGCAAGCCGGGTTTGGGATGGTAGTCATCATGATCAAGCCGGAAGTTTTGCAAAAGGCAGTCATTACTGCTGAGAACAAACCTGACGCAATCATTTACGAATTTTCTGAATTGTTAAATATCTTTCCTGCTTTTCCTGAAGTTGCCTGGGAAAAGGTACGCAGGGTTGAGATCACTACCAATTAAACGGTTTTTATACCGGACTGTGTTTGTCAACAACTTTTAATGAAGGAAGAGACTATGGAAACCCTGAAAAAAACACATGGTGGATTTGAATTAGCAAAAGCAGTAAAAAATGCTTATGCCCAGGGACAATCAGATTATTCCTTTGAACCATTGGTGAGAGTGGATGATCAGGGGAAGGCAGTCGGTCGTATCGAGCCAGGTGATTCGGTCATCTTCTGTTGCCGAAGGGGTGAACGGGAAATTGAACTTACCGAGGTCTTTACTGATCCCCAATTCAATCAATTCGAGCGGCCTTATCTGGATCAATTGTATTTTGTGATTCTGACGATGTATCATGAAAAATTCAAGCACCTTCCGATTGCTTTTGCTCCTTCTAAAGTTGATCAAACACTCGGAGAAGTAGTCAGCCGGGCTGGTCTGTCTCAGTTTCGCTGTTCAGAATCAGAAAAATTTGCCCATATAACTTTCTTTTTAAATGGTGGTCATAACCAGCCATTTGAAGAAGAAACAGATTTGCGCATTCCCTCACCAAAGGGCATCCCTTTTGAGCAGGTGCCGGAATTGAGCCTGGAAACAGTGACAGATGAGGTGATCGCTGGTTTACAGAAGAAATATGATTTAATTGTGACTAATTTTGCCAATGGAGATGTGATTGGTCATACATCCAGCACGGTAGCTAAAATTCGTTGTGCAGAAGTGGTGGATTTTCATCTCAAGCGATTAATTACTGCTGCTCGATCTCAGGAATATGTCATTCTGGTTACTGCTGATCATGGTAACCTGGAAGAATTGTATACACCTGAAGGAAAACCACATGTTGCCCATACAAAAAACCTTGTTCCTTTCCTGGTAATTGATCCTCTGAGCAATGCAATCCTGAAACCAGAAAATGGCAGCCTGCAGGATATCGCCCCAACAATTCTAAACATTTTGAATATTGAAAAACCCGCCCTGATGACTGGAAAAAATCTAATTCAAGAGCATGAATTTGGCGAACACAGGCATGTTTTATTAATCATTTTGGATGGGTGGGGAGATGGCTTCCCCAATGAATCCAATCCGATTTTCGTCGGAAAAACACCATTTTGGGATGAACTACATCAGATTTATACTTTTTCACAATTGAAAGCTTCCGGCGAGGCAGTTGGATTACAGGTTGGGAAAGCTGGTAACTCTGAAGCCGGGCACATGAATATTGGCGCAGGCAGAATTGTGCCCCAGGATGATGTCCGCCTGGATCATGCCATGCAGGATGGATCATTTTTTGGTAACGAGATTTTTAACCAGGCTATTGAAGCAGTGACCAGGAATAAAGGCAAATTGCATTTGATTGGTCTTTTGACGGAAAAAAGTTCTCATGGCGCTATCGATTATCCATTGGCGTTGTTGAAATTAGCCAAACAAAAAGGATTGGAGAATGCCTATTTGCATCTAATATTTGATGGGCGTAGTACAGAGCCTGGAAGTGCCCCACTCTTATTGGAAAAATTGGAAACAAAAATGCAAGAAATCGGAATTGGTCAGATGGTCACTGCCATTGGAAGAGGAATTGCACTCGATCGTGATGGCAATTACGCCAAAATAAAGAAAGCGTATGATGCCTTCGTTGATGGCGTTGGTCAAACTTACACATAAAGGGTATATTCATGATAAATGCGGAACTTTTATCTGATGAAAAATTGTTTTCGAGAGTCATTTATGAAAAAATGATTGAGATTAACAGGGGGATTGCTGCGCTTGAATTGTATGAATTTGACTATGCAATGGATCTGATTAAACCAAGAGCTGGTTGGTTTTCCGTCCAACTGAGTACTCAAAATGACCTGGAATCGATTTGTCATGATGAAGAATTTTTCCAGCACATCCAATTGAAACCAACCAGAGGAAATCAGATCATTTTGGACGAAACCGTTTTGAATTTGACCCAGGGAATATTGGTAGGGCTGGGCACGGAAGCTTATTCTATTGATTGGATAGATTCACACTTTTATTTTGATATTCGTGCTTTTTGTTTTTTCATTCGCACCCAATACTATAATCAACTAATTCTGGATAACTTTGGAAATAGACCATTTTTGACTTTTAAACCCAGGCAATTTGATCTGGAAATCCAGCAGGAGATTGGTTATAAAGATTTTAAGGAAGCCAATCAGGAAGTCGATCGGGCTTTTATTGAGACGATTTTTCAATTCATTAAATTGCATGGGTTGCCTATTTTACTTACTTTAGCAGGACCAACCGGTGCAGGAAAAACAGAAATTACTGAACGCATTCGAAATTACTTGCAAGAAAAGGGGCTGCACATCACGACTGTAGAGATGGATAATTTCTATAAAGACCGTGACTATCGAGATGGAAAAACACACGGGAAAGATGGTATCCATTTTGAAATTTTTATGCGAGCGCTTCAAGAATTGTCAAAAGGAAATCCCACCTGGATTCCACGCTATGACTTTTATCGGGCAACTTCCAGTCATGATCTGGATGGAAATCTCAGATCTGGTCAATCTCCATTGCAGATTCAACCTGCTGATGTTATTTTTTTGGAAGGTAATTTCCCCTTTTACATTCCTGAACTGGATGACTTGATTGGATTAAGAACAGTTTATCTGACTGATGACCCTATCCGTTTAAAAAGAAAGTGGCGCAGGGATATTGATCTCCGCAAAAAATATGATCCGGTAGGTTTCGTGAATCGCTTTTTTAAAACTCAATTTATGCGAGCACAGGAAATTTACTTACCCTTGATGGCAGTCTGTGATCTGGTTGTAGATACAACGGCAGCCCAACTTTGGGTTAAACCAGTGTGGAGAAAAAAACTGGAAGCAAGCAAGGGTGATTGATTTTGGCAGGCAGTGATAGGAGGAATATGTTTGAATCATTTTTTCGTAGGCAAACAATACCTGGTCAAACAAAAATAGCCATGATGATATTAGATGGATTAGGCGGGTTACCTAAAGAACCAGGTGGAAAAACAGAACTCGAAACAGCATATATCCCTCATCTGGATGCGTTGGCAGGGAAATCTGCTTTAGGATTGTCGGTTCCATTAGGACCGGGCGTCACTGTGGGGAGCGGGCCGGGGCATCTGGCATTATTTGGATATGATCCCTTGGAATGTGAAATCGGGCGAGGTCCACTGGAAGCGCTGGGGGTTGATTTTGATCTCCATCCTGAGGATGTCGCTGCCCGGGGAAATTTTTGTACCCTGGACGAAAATGGAATCATAATAGATCGCAGAGCCGGCCGCCTACCCACACAAGAAAGCCGGAAATTGGTTGAGATTTTACGGGAAATAAAGGTTGATGGTGTGGAAATCTTTCTCGAGACCGTCAAGGAGCATCGTTTTGCTTTGATTTTACGTGGTGAGGGTCTGGGTTCGAACGTCAGTGAAACGGATCCTCTACTGGCTGGCAAGAGTCCAATTAAACTTATTGCCCATGATGTATCTTCCCAAAAAACTGCTGATATTGTGAACCAACTTGTGGAAAAAGCACAACGCGTTTTAGCGTCTGAGAAATTGGCTAACATGATCCTGCTGCGAGGTTTTGCGAAATTACCCAGTGTGCCCTCTTTCATGGAGATGTATCAATTGAATGCCACCTGTATTGCAGTCAACGGCATGTATCGGGGTGTTTCGCGTCTGGCTGGCATGCACATTCAGGAAGTAAATGGTTACTCACTGGCAGATGAATTTTCAACCCTGGAAAAAGTTTGGCAGGATTTCGATTTCTTTTATTTACATTTTAAGAAAACCGATACCTGTGGAGAAAACGGTGATTTTGAAGGGAAAGTAGAAGCAATAGAAGAATTCGACCGACAAATTCCGCGTTTGATGGCGCTCAATCCGGATGTGGTGATTGTGACTGGTGATCATTCGTCACCGGCAGTGCTCAAATTTCACAGCTGGCACCCGGTGCCTCTTATGATTTATTCCAAATATTGCCGATCTGATGCAATCCCTGAATTTGGTGAAAGAGCCTGTGCAAGAGGAAGTCTCGGACAAGTGTTTGCCAGACATATCATGCCCATTGCGCTGGCCAATGCCGGGCGTGTAGCAAAATATGGTGCCTGATTTTTCCATTTTGAAAGGTATAAATGACAATTAATATCAACGATCCGGATCAATTTTCCCAAATTTTATATCAATATTTACAGGTAATTAATCCAGCAATGATGGATCTGGAGTTGTTTGAATTCAGGTATGCATTGGAGAACCTGATTCCAAAATCCGGATGGGAAGGGGTAGAAATCAGTGAACCTCAAGAAATCGAAGTTGTGTTGAATACGCGTGATTATTATGAGTCGATCCAGTTAAGACCCAGAATACATGGAAAACCGGTCATGGATGAGAAAATCATCCTTTTAACGCAAATGCTATCGAAGGGCTTGGTGGTTGGAAAGTATTCTCCTGATTGGATTGATCAACATTTTTTCTTTGATCTGCGTGGTTTTTATTTTTTTCATCGGACTGCATACTATAACCAAATGAATATATCCTGGTTGGGGGGCACTCCATACAAATCATTTGAACAAAAACAGAAGAAATTTAATCATCTTCAGGCAGTAGGATATCAGGTGTTCAAGCAAGCCAATCAGGAAGTTGATCAGTGTTTTATTGACCTGTTAAGAAAAATCATTCAGCAAGGAAATCAACCACTATTAATTGGTATTGCCGGTCAGACCGCTGCTGGAAAAACAGAAATAGTTGCTCGTATTCAACAGGAATTTACAGGACAAGGATTATCATTTACCTCTTTAGAGATTGATCATTTCCTGACAGATCGTGATCAGAGGGAAGAACGAGGCATTGATTCATTGGGAAAAGAAGCGCTCCATTTTGATTTATTTATTCGGGCACTGAAAGAAATCCGTCAAGGAAAGAAAATTATCATTCCCCAATATGATTTTATTAGCGCTACTTCCAGTCATACCCTGGAAGGTGAGCTCAAACCCGGATATGCCACGGGCGAGGTAGTGCCAGCAGACCTGATCTTTATCGAAGGGAACTTCCCCTTTCTCTATCCGGAGTTAGCTGACCTGATTGATTTGAAGGTAGTTTATCTGACCGATGATGAGATTCGATTAAAACGGAAATGGAAAAGAGACATCGATTATCGCAAAAAATATGAGCAAACCTATTTCTTAAATCGTTACTTTCGTGAACAGTTTTTGATGGCTGAGGCAGCTTATATCCCCCAGATGGGAAAGTGCGACATGCTGGTTGATACAACCAGAGCTGAAATCTGGTTGACACCCAACACTAAGGAATTAATACCGGCCGGACTTTGTCCGAAATGTAACGACAAATATTAAAGAATTGAAATATTACTTGCAATTAGATTAAAAATGTTATACAATATTACAAATGCAAGTAAATTTTCATTAATTAAAAAATTGTTCCCCTTTCAAAATTTAAAATTGAGGATATTGTGGATAACGAAAAATCTGAAAAAAATTTGGATTTTGGTTTACTTATCAGTGAGAAATTTCCTACTCTTACGAAGAGCGAGAAACGTATAGCCAATTTTCTTCGCAAGAACCAGGAAGAATCTGCCTTTCTCCCTGCCGGGGAAATAGCCAAACGTTTAAATCTCAGCGAAGCAACACTGGTGCGTTTTGCGCGGACGATGGGCTTCCCAAGTTATCCAGCTATGCGATCTGTATTGCAGGATAATTTTCGTCGCAGGGTGACGCACTCCAGTCGCATTCGTGGCCGCCTGGAAGATTTAAGAGAAGCTGGTGGCATTTTCGAGCGCCTGGCAGTAACGGAAATTGATTATCTATCACAGGCACTCGATTCTATTGACCGCACGGCATTGAAGGATGCGGTAACGTTATTTAAAAAACATAAGCGAATTTTCGTTTTTGGGTTAGGACCTTCTATATCTCTGGTGGATCTGATGGAGATCCGTTTACGTCGATTTGGCAAAGATGTAATTCCGCTCATTTACTCAGGGCGAGAGGTGATTGAATCGCTGTTGATGTTGAAACCAGATGATTTGTTATTCGTTATTTGCTTCTTTGATCAAAATCCAACACTAAATTTGGTTCTGGAATATGGCAGGGAAGTTGGCTGCCAAATCATTATGCTCACTGATACGTTGGATACGATTCTCAACGGAAAAGCGGACATTACATTAACCGCCAGAAGAGGTCCGGTTGGCGCATTTCATTCTCTGGTTGTTCCGATGACAGTTATCAATGCTCTACTCTTGTCGGTAGCTGGAACAGATCAGGAATTTGTTATGTCCACTTTAGATAAATTAGATGCTTTGAGAACCCGATTAAAAACATTAAATGCAAATCAAAGTGAATGAGAGAAAGAAAATGGATCGAAGGAGGTCACCCAAAGATAATTTCAACGAAATCTTGGCAAATTAAGAAATTTTTTGGAGGAGAGTAATGTCCAATGCATTGAAGGATACAGATCAGAATTCTCAAAAATGGGTAGCTCGGGTACGTAGATTTTTTCGCTGGCTGACCAAACCGCATATCGTTCTATCACTCATTATGTTGATTGCCTTATATTTCATGGTAATTACACCTTTAATTCGTATGGTAACTACAACATTGACATGGCAACCACGCGATGTCGTTAACAATCCCGATGCCGTGGTGGGTGGATTTACCCTTTATCACTATATTCGAATGTTAACGGGCACTTTGGGAAAGATTTATTTGTCTACCCCTTTAAAGCATTCGTTTACCATAGCCATCGGAGCTACTCTGTTATCCCTCCTGATCGGTGGATCATTAGCCTGGTTGGTTGTAAGAACAGATATGCCGGGAAGAAAATATGTTAATCAATTAGCATTAATTCCTTATATTATGCCATCCTGGACTCTGGCACAAGCCTGGCTGGTGTTTTTTAAGAGTACAAGTTTTTCCGGGGGAACTCCGGGACTTTTTGAATATCTTGTTGGTCAACCTCCGCCTACATGGCTGTCATATGGGCCTGTTCCCATCATAATCTGCAGTGCCCTTCATTATTACACTTTCTTTTTCCTGTTTGTCTCAGCAGCTTTAATGTCGATCGATTCAAGCCTTGAGGAAGCAGGAGATTTAATGGGTGCCAGTCGTTGGCGGATCCTACGCAAGATCACCTTGCCCCTGGTCGTACCGGCGATCCTCTCTGGTTTTATCATGACATTTTCTAAGGTGCTGGGGACTTTTGGTGGGCCGAATATTCTTGGCACTCCCATTCGTTACTACGTCACCGCCACAATGATCCGTGGAAGTATGGGGGTTGGTGATACAGCGGACGGTTTTGTATTAGCGATCGTACTAATTATGTTCTCGGTGATCACAATTTCGATCAACCAAAAATTGATCGGGACACGCAAGAGCTATGAGACAATCGGCGGACGCGGTTTTATGGCGCAGTTGAGTAAGCTGGGCAAAGCTAAAATTGTCTTATTGATATCCTCGGTTACTTTTCAAATCCTGGTCATCGTTGTTCCGTTGGGACTTCTGATTTGGAGTTCGGTTATGTTACAGGATGGGAATTACAGTTTGAGTAATCTTTCCTTACAGCATTGGATCGGCGCACGAGGCACAATTTATAACCACGGAGAACCCGGAGTTTTGCTTAATCCCAAGATATGGCAAACTGCCTGGAATTCGATACGACTTTCGTTGTGGACGGGTTTATTCACAGCCTTTTTAGGGATCATCCTGGGCTATGCCATCGTTAAAGGGCGGGGTACCTGGCTATCCAAGCTAGTGGAGCAACTGGCTTATATTCCCTATGTCATTCCAGGTATTGCTTTTGGTGCTGTTTACATTGCGATGTTCATTAAACCTTTGGGACCGATCCCGGCTTTGTATGGCACCTTTACCTTGCTGGTGGTTGTCTCTGTGGCCAAGCACATTCCTTATTCATCCAGGTCGGGGGTCTCAGCCATGATGCAGGTTGGTAGGGAATTGGAGGAGGCTGCGAATATATCTGGTGCTAATGCCTGGAAGCGCTTCGTCCGCATCATCTTTCCATTAACGAGTGCTGGTTTTGTTGCCGGTTTCTTGTTGACTTTTATTACAACAATGCGGGAACTATCCTTAATTATCTTATTGGTCACCCCCAAAACTCAGGTTTTGGCCAGTCAAACTATGTTCTACATTGAAAATGGAGATGCTCAGATGGCAAACGTCGTTATTTTGATCCTGATCACGATTACCTTGATTGGCAATTTTGTCATCGGGCGCTTCCGTGGTGGGAGTCTTAAAAAAGGTCTGGGAATGTAAAGAGAGGATTTCATGGAAACTACTATCATTATCAATAATCTTACAAAAAAATTTGGAAATGTTATCGCAGTTAACGATGTAAGTCTGACAATTGAACCCGGAGCATTTTTGACATTGCTGGGACCTTCCGGGTGTGGCAAAACAACCCTATTGCGTTGTATAGCAGGCCTTGAAGATCCAGATGGTGGTGAGATCTACATCGGCGATAAATTGGTATTTTCCTATGATCGGGGTATTTCTATCTCACCGGGAAAACGCGAGTTGGGGCTTGTTTTTCAGAACTATGCCTTGTGGCCTCACATGAAAGTAGATAAGAACATTACTTTTGCACTTGAGATCCAAAAAATGCCAAAGGATAAAATGCAAGAAGTAATGAAAAAAGCACTGGCAGAAGTCCAGATGGAAGGCTATGAAGACAGATATCCGCGTGAAATGAGCGGCGGTCAACAACAACGTATTGCACTGGCACGTATGTTGGCATACAGCCCGAAAGTATTCCTGATGGATGAACCGCTATCAAACCTGGATGCCCGCCTGCGCATGGACATGCGTTCCGAAATTAAACGCCTTCACCATATATCCAAAGCCACCACTGTTTACGTTACTCATGACCAGGTCGAAGCATTGACCATGTCCACAAAGATTGGGATCATGAAGGAGGGTGTTCTTCAACAATTGGACACCCCGGATCAAATCTACCATTTTCCGGCCAACCTTTTTGTAGCCGATTTCATTGGTAATCCAAAAGTAAACCTGATTAATGGGGTTGTGACCGGCACAAACCTTGTCCAAATTGGCGATTTTAAAGTTTCTGTGGCGACTCTTTCCGCATTGAAAAACGTAATTCTTTCCGTGCGACCTGAAGATATTACAGTGTTAACCGAACCTGATGCAGATGCAGTTGAATTCACAGCCTATTCTGTTTTGCCGGCTGGGGCTGAATCAACAATTATCGCTCATCGAAAAGAAACAGAAATCACCGTAAAAGTAATGGGCATAAGTAAGATCGAGATAGATCAAAAGATCTGGTTGAAATTTGATCCTGAATGCTTAAATTTATATGACAAGGAAAATGGAAACCTGATAACAGCATAGAAAAAACTATTGACCGCTTTGACAGATGTGAGAAAGGAGAATAAAAAAATATGTTATTAATTATCCATCAGTAAAAAGAACTCTTCATACTAGATTTAACTTTCAAGAAGGAGATTAAAATGAAAAAATTAGTGAAGTTGATCACCCTGGTAGCTTTATTAAGCATTGTGGCTGGTTGTGCCGGTCCAACTGCAACAACAATGCCCGAGGCAAACGAAGCACCCGTGGCGGAAGCAACACTGCCCCCCGCTGCAGAAGTTTCACTGTCTGAAGGACAACAATGGGCAATGGACAACGGTGTTGGCCCGTATACACCCGAGACAGAAGATTGGGCAGCTATTGAAGCTGCTGCTATTCTGGAAGGGTCAGTGGTGGTTTATTCAAACTCATCCAAGATTGAGAAATTGATTGAACCCTGGTCTGAACTTTATCCAGAAATAAAACTGGAAGGTGGAGATACGGATGATATTGCCGTTAAAATGGGTGCAGAGCAGCAAGCTGGAAATGTTGTCGGTGATGTCTGGTTCAACAGTGATGGACATCTTCTTTTTGGGGAATTTGTTCCGAATGAATGGATTTGGTGGTACACACCTCCGGGTTTGGTCATTGAAGATCAAACTGCTGAACAACCGTTCGCGTTGGCTCGCCGTTCAGTAGATGTAGTTGGATATAATTCCGAAATCAATCCTGATGGATGCCCGCTTAAAAATTGGTGGCAATTGACCGAACCAGCACTTCAGGGAAAGTTCTACATGGAAGACCCATTGGCTGATTCGAGCACAACCGCCAAGATCGCTTTATTTGTTGAACATGGTGATGAGATGGCGACGGCTTATCAGGATTTATACGGTAAGGATTGGACCGAAGACGAAGCTTACACAAGCGATCTAGGGAATGCCGGATACCTGTTCTTATTGAAATTAGCGCAAAATGAACCTGGTATTCAACCTGGTGGCGATGAAGTTGATTCGGCATTTGCAACCCTTGGGATGGACCCTGCGGTTGAACCGGGCTACGGCTGGACAGGCTTGTCTAGCGTTGAGGCGACAATGGATGGAGAATTGGCTATGGCACCTTGCTATGGACTTGAACCTGTTGTGGGTATCTTGAAATCCTCCTATCTGGCGATTGCCAATAACGCGCCACACCCCAATGCTGCCAAGTTATTTATAAAATTTGCACTCTCCGAAGCGGGATTTGATCCCTGGAACAAATTTGGTGCTTATCCGGCTGCAGAAGGACTCTCCTTCGCTGAAGGAATGCCAGCTCGAAGTGAAATAGCACTTTGGCCAAGCAACGACTTGTTTGCTTATCAAAACATGAGCCCTGTTCGAGATTTCTGGGCTATTTCTCTGCTTGGTCCGTAAAAAATCGCTGAACTGAAATTTATAGAATTTCTTGGACATGGATGTTTATTGTCCGTGTCCAAGAAGGTTCAAATGATTAAAAGCAATAATATTTAGATTGGGTTTGTTTAAGTGCGTTTGGTTTGCGAATCTACAGTGTAAGGTAAATTGTTATCCGGGAGAGAAAATTAGAAATGACCATTCAGGCTGTTTTCTTCGACATGGGCGGTACAATTGATACATTCGGTTTTACCCGGGAATATCGTATCCTTAATGTTCATTATATTAAAGATTGTCTGGCAAGTGCTAGGATTTCTTTAAACCTTTCTGATGAGCAGCTCGCAGATTCTATCACAGAAGGTGCATCAGAGTATTTACGCTGGAATATGAATTCTTACATCGAATTGTCTCCTGCAGAAATTTGGTCAAAGTTTTTTTTGAAAGGGCAATCCATTTCTGTGCATGAACTTAGCCCAATTGCTGAAGAACTGGCATTTATTTATGAGACAAAGTTATTCCATCGGGAAATCCGTAAAGAGGTTCCAGGTGTTTTGGCAAAGATAAAAGAAATGGGATTCCAATTAGGCCTGATCAGTAATACGCAAAGCCTGAAGCAAGTGCGATTTAATCTTGAGCAGTACGGTATCCTTGAATATTTTGATCCAATTGTTTTATCCTCTGAATATGGTCGGCGGAAACCAGATCCAGCCATCTTTTATCATGCTGCACGTTTGGCAGGAGTTCCTACAGGTGCCTGTGCTTACGTTGGCGATAAAATCAATCGCGATATTGTTGGCGCTCGACGATCTGGTTTTCGATTAGCTGTTCAGATTAAACATAAATATGATGACGGCATCAAGGACGAGGGGGCAAGTCCTGATGCTGTTATTGAAAACATGCAGGAGTTGATCCCGATCCTTGAGGCGGAGAAATCCAAAGATCGAAGTAGAAATAGTTCTATTTTTGGCAATAACGTAAAGGCGATTTTTTTTGATGCTGGCGACATTTTATATTTCCGTCCCCACAAAGAAGAAAATTTGAACAAGTTTTTTGTAGATAATCAAATCCAAGTTGATTCCAATTATGAACAGGAAAGGGCAGCTTTAAAAGATATAGCCTTTTCCGGGCGAATGGGCAGACATAAATACTATGAAAAGGTTTTGTCACTTTATGGGATCAGTGATCCCAAACTGATCGATGAAGGTGTGAAAGCGATGAGTTTGGATGATAATACGGTAGAAATTTTTGACGGTGTTCCTGAAACAATTAATCAATTAAAAGAAAAGGGATTTGTTTTAGGAATCATTACGGATACAGCTTTACCAATAAGTAAAAAACTGAATTGGTTTGATCAAAATGGTTTTGGTGGCCTATGGGATGTTTTTATCAGCTCGAAGGAAATTGGCGTTCGTAAACCTGACCCTGCGATGTATGAAAAAGCCATCCGACAGGTCGGAATTTGCCCCACCGACGCAGTTTTTGTTGGGCACAAAATATCAGAATTGGACGGTGCCCGTGCCGTTGGAATGAAAACGATTGCATTCAATTTTGATGAAGGTGCGATCGCTGATTTTTATATTGATCAGTTTAGCGATCTATTAAATGTACCGTTTTTAGAAAAATAAATTTGATTGGAACAATATGAAAACATCAATAAAGGCGATCTGTTTTGATGTGGGCGGAACGCTACGAGTTGCTCATGACAAACAGGAACGTGAAATAGATAACATTATTAAAATCCAAAACTTAATTGGTGAAAATGGCTCTCCGGATGCTCTTACCAAAAAGTTATCCGCCCGAGAAAAAGAATATAGAATTTGGTCGCGGAAAACAATGGTGGAGATGAAGGAAGCCGATTTGTGGTCAACTTTTATGCTGCCAGAACATCCGGTTGAATTTGTTCGCGAAAATGCAATCGTATTCAATCAACTTTGGCGCGAAGCCCGTGTCAAAACCATTCTCCCGGATGCTGTGGAAACCATCAAAACGTTGTCGCAACGTGGTTATCTGTTGGGTATTATCAGTAACACAACTTCCTCAGTGGAAGTTCCACAATTATTAGCAGAGAACGGCATCACCAATCGATTTGGGTGCATCATCCTTTCGACTGTTTTTGGAAGACGGAAACCTCATCCATCACTTTTTTTGGAATGTGCCAGAATGTTGGGCGTTTTACCAGAAGAGTGTGCTTATGTTGGCGATATCATCTCGCGTGATGTCGTGGGGGGTAGGCAGGCTGGATTTTCAGAAATTACCATCATCAATGCCAATGGATATTCGCAAGACCCGATTGCGATGGAAGATGATGATCCGGATGAGACCGATAGGCTTACCATGCAGCCTGATTTTCGCATCTCAAAATTAAGTCAACTGCTTGAATATTACCCTGATCGTGTTTCTGTTTCCACTTTTTCTCCCCGTGATTTAACGAAAGCGACTGAGCTTTATGATGTTGCCCTTTCGACCATGTGGCATGTGGACCAAAAAATACCTTTTAATCAGACATTCAAAATTGGAAGAAAGGCTGGATTTCCTCGTTTTGAACTCAATCATCGCGTTAATCCCGATTTATTCCAACAATGGGATGTGAATCAATTCTATATTTCCACTGTGCACGATCCTTGCCCTGCTGTCTTCTCCAGTGACGAATTTAAACTAAATGATTTTCTGATTTCATCACTTGATGAGAAGAAACGCATCAAAGGATTGGATATTACCAAACAAACAATTGAGACCGCAGTCAACCTGGGAGCCAGGTCGGTGGTGATACATCCCGGCATGATCCTGTGTGATTACGGGCCGGAAGCTGAATTAAAGAAAATGTATGAAAATGGTCTCAAAGGCAGCCCTGAATATGAAGCGCTTAAATCAGAGATGATTACCTTTCGGAAAAAGGCAGCCCCTCCGCATGTCGATCAAGTCTTGAAGAGTCTTTCAGAGCTCATTGAATTTGTCAGACCTACAGGCATTGAGATTGGATTGGAAAACCGGTTGCATTTTTATGATATTCCGCTAATTGACGAAATGCAATCATTTCTGGATCTTTGTGATGAAGATTGGTATGGATTTCAATATGATGTGGGTCACGCACAGGTGTTGAGCGAACTTGGATTTGGCGACCATGAGGATTGGCTTAAAAGATATGGAACACGTATAATAGGTGTTCACTTACACGATGTCAGGGGTATAAATGATCACCAGATGCCCGGGAGTGGTGATGTTGATTATGAAATGATTGCTCCATATATCCCTGTAACGGCGCACCTTACGATGGAAGTCAGCCCAACTTTGTCTCAGGAAAATTTGGCACAAGGTCTGAAACATCTTGCAAAATTTGGCATACTATCAAAACTATAAATTTATTGGAGGATAAGTGTTAAAAATATTTAGGAAACGACGCAATGTTTTTATCCGACTAATCCATGAACAAGCATCCTATACTCTCGAGGGAATGGATATTTTAAAAAAATATTTATCACGTCCAGATGAAATGCTCGCTGATCAACTGACAGCGAAGGAAAAAGAAGCAGATGAATCCCGCCGCATTCTCATAGATGAACTGAACCGTACTTTTATCACACCTTTTGATCGGGAGGATATTTTCGCTCTTTCCCGCGCGGTTGACGACGTATTGGATTATGCCTATAGCACTATGACTGAAATTGTTATTTTTAAGGTTGAACCGACTGAATTCATGGTTCGAATTTGTTCCCTGCTCAGAGATGCTTCTTTTGAAATACTTAAGGCAGTCGAATGCATTCAGGATCATCCAGGCGTTGCAGCTGAACATGCCCAACGCGCAAAAGCCCTCGAAAATCGGGTGGAAACAGTCTATCGGGAAGCCCTGGCAGATATGTTCCAGGAGACTGAAGATGTCAAGATGTTGGTTAAGATGATGAAATATCGTGAAGTATACCGCCACCTGAGCAATGCTGCCGATCGCGGTGATGAAGCTGCCAATGTTCTGGCAGATATCATTGTAAAAACAACCTAAGAATCCTTTATGACAATTGCACTCATCATATTAATCGGACTGGCGCTGATTTTTGACTTTCTAAATGGGGTTCGTGATTCGAGCAATATTGTTGCTACGATGATTTCTTCCAGAGCCATTAATCCACGAGCAGCTTTGCTAATGACTGCTGTTGCAGAATTTGCAGGCCCTTTTGTTTTTGGGGTTGCCCTGGCAAATACCATTGGAAATGAAATCGTTGAATCGAAATTTCTTAATCTCAATATTATTATCGCTGCGTTGGCCAGTGCTATCATTTGGAATATTGTTACCTGGCTCTTAGGTCTTCCCAGTAGTTCATCTCATGCCCTCATTGGTGGGATCGTAGGTTCTGTTGCGGTTGGCGCTGGTTTTCAAGCTATTCAGATGGCAGGTATCACCAAGGTACTCATCAGTCTGTTCGTGTCTCCAATTATCGGTTTATTGGCTGGCATGTTAATGGCAAATATCATTTACTTATTATCATGGAAAGCTTCTCCAAAAATTAATGGAGTTTTTAAACGCTTACAGATCATTACCTCGATCGGATTAGCACTGAGCCACGGTGCGAATGATGCTCAAAAAACTATGGGTGTCATTGCACTTGGTTTATTAATTGCAGGGCAGATAACTACCTTTGGGATTCCTTTTTGGGTAATTGTTGCTTCTGCCGGAGCAATTGCCATTGGAACCTCCATTGGAGGTTGGCAACTGATCAAAACCTTGGGATCGAAATTTTATAAAATTCGCCCGGTTCATGGATTTGCTTCCCAGGCTACTTCCGCAGCCGTGATCCTGGCTGCCTCATTAATTGGCGTTCCGGTGAGTACGACGCAGGTAGTAAGTTCTGCCATTATGGGGGTTGGTGCTGCCGAACGACTCAGCAAGGTGAGGTGGGGGGTAGCTGGTGAAATATTAGTTGCCTGGGTCATCACCATCCCGATAACAGCTCTATTGGCTGCTGGATTTTATTGGTTGATCAGTAGCAGTTTACTTTCGTTTCTGAACATTTTTTAAAGGTGATCGTCATGTCAAATTCAAAAAAAACTTACGATGTGATCTATGCTGGTAACTACACCAAAGACACAATCATCACCCTGGATGGCACAAGAGATGTAGACGGAGGCGGGATGAATTATGCTGCCAATGTAGGTGCCCGGTTGGGAATAAATGCAGCAGTCATTACGCGTCTCGCCCGGGAAGACCAGCATGTAGTCGAAGCAATTCGCGCTGCGGGCATTGATTGTTATCCGTTTTACTCCGATTTGTCTACTGTCATGACGTTGGAATATAAGACACGGGATGTGGACAAGCGCAACCTGTATGTAAAATCAACTGCCGGCACAATTCTTCCTGATTATCTTCAGGGGTTTCTCACGAAAGCGATTGCTGTCAGTCCCAGTTTGAGGGGAGAGGTAGAACCGGAATTTTTCTCGATTTTAAGGGAAAGGACAGATGCCCTTCTGGCGGTGGATGTGCAGGGTTTTGTGCGTGTTCTGAGAGCGGGAACACTCGTATATGAGCCCTGGCCAGAGATGGCAGCAGTATTAGAGAATCTGGATATATTAAAATCGGATGCAATGGAAGCAGAATATTTGACTGGTGAAAAAGATATTGAACGGGCAGCAGCTTTTTATGCCAGTATGGGAGTAAAGGAAATTGTATTAACCCACTCGGAAGGCGTGCTGATCTACGCAGAAGGTAAATATCATCATTTTGATTTCCATGCTGCCAGTATGGCTGGGAGAAGTGGCAGAGGCGATACCTGTATGGGGTCGTACGTTGCCAAACGGATCAGTTTACCACCGCGTGAAGCCGGTAAATGGGCTGCCGCAGCCACCAGTATGAAAGTTGAGCGTGTGGGAGTCTTCAATCGTTCTGTCAGTGAAGTGGAAGCTTTTATTCAGCGTTTCTATCCGGATTGACAATTTTTTTGGTTTATGGCTGATTTAGCAACCCAACGAGCTGTGGCTATTGAGGAGTATCCAAAAAAATGGGATCTTTTGGTTCGGGATTGGGCTTCTGACCAGGGTGACAAACTCTGGTTGACTTATGCAGCCAATTACCTGCTCAATACGGATGGAGTGAAGTGGGCGATTGATCCATATTCGCTTTTCACACGCATTGGGGGTGGAGCTCAGCCAGATTTCGCAAAAGATCTTCAGTATTTACAATTGATCATATTGACACATGTGCATGCCGATCATCTTGATTTAAACCTGATATCTGCCTTATCACAATTACCCGTTCAATGGGTAATTCCTGAATTCATGGTAGAAAAAATAATGCATGCTGCTAATCTGTCAGCAGAAAAAATTATCATTCCCCGGGCACATCTTCCATTGCGCATAGCTAATCTTACTATTACGCCATTTGATGGCTTACACATGCATGGAGAAAGTGGCGTACCCGCAATGGGTTACCTGGCAGAATTTTCTCAGAAGCGCTGGCTTTTCCCGGGTGATACCCGCCGATATGACTTTTCGCTGCTACCAGATTTTGGTGACCTGGATGGGGTGATAGCGCACCTATGGTTGGGGAAAGCTGCTGCCCGCGAGGAGCAGCCACCACAACTGAATGGTTTCTGCTCATTTTTTAGCCAATTTAAAACCAAAAAATTGGTCGTTACACATTTACGCGAATTAGGACGGGAATTTAATGATTTCTGGGATTTTCACCATTTCCAATTAGTCCGGACTCGTCTGCGAAAATTAAAACCTGAACTACAAATAACGGCAGCTTTAACAGGGGAGTGCATTGATTTGTCGCTCGTCATATAATGAATGAAGAGAATGCTTACTGGCGATGAATGAGTTGAGTTCAGTATAGGCGAGAAGAGCTAATCGAGTTATATGAAGGAACAGAGAACCATGGATCAACCAAAAATGAACAATAAATCATTTTATTTAAGCTTTGATGGGTCACCCAACCCCCCTGCCACCGATCGATTATTAAGCGCTTTGGACTTTTATCAAGTACCGGCAACTTTCTTTATGGAAGGTAAACGGTTGGAAAATGAAGCTGATTGCGCGCGCAGGGTACAGGCTGCCGGACACGACATTGGCAATCATTCCTATCATCATCCGGAATTTGACAAAATACCTATCGATGAATGTATTCGCGAAGTTGCATTAACCCAGGCGATTATCGAGAAGGAACTGGGATTCCTTCCGACACTCCTGCGTCCGCCAGCAGGATTGCTGACAAAGGATGTAGAAACCGCATTTCTCGCAAGAGGTTTTGATATTGTGCTGTGGAGTTATAGTGTGCGTGATTGGGAAGGTCCCGATGCAAAATCCGTTGTGGGGCGTATTCTTACCCAGGCAATACCAGGTGCCATCATTGCTCTGCACGATAGAACAGAGTGGCTGATTGATATTCTTGATATAATCATTCCGGTTTTATCATCTGAGGGATATGAGTTCAGGAAGATTTCTCAGATTAATAAAAAAGGTGTCATCAGAAACGAATGATGGATGTCAAGTGTCAGTTATCTTTATTATTTTTGATGTAAACTAAGATTGACTTTACTGGCGTATTGTGCTTTAATGTTTTAGTAATACTTAATCCTTTCCAAGACTAATTTTCAATTCTAAATATATAACTACAAAAATTCCAATGATTTAATTTTTTTACAATTATTGATCAGAGTTTCCTCCCTTTTACAAATCAGGTTGTTTCTATTAAGGCTTTTGTTTTTTGATTCAAGATTTTTATATAGTGGAGCACAGAAAATATGGCAGAGGAATTCTATTTATCTTTTAGAAACATTCGCAAATCATTTCCAGGTGTATTGGCGTTGGATGATGTAAGTCTGGATATTTATAAAGGTCAAATCCATGCATTGTTGGGGGAAAATGGTGCAGGAAAATCCACACTGATGAACATCCTGTATGGGCTTTACCACCAGGATAGTGGTGAAATTTATTTTGAGGGTGAAAAATATACTCAGAATACACCGAAAAATGCGATCAAACATGGAATTGGGATGATCCATCAACACTTCATGCTGATACCGAATTTTACTGTGCTGGAAAATTTAATTTTGGGTCAATCTTCACCCAACCCTCCCAAACTGGAAAAGGAATATTTCCGTCAGGAGATTCTCAAAGTTGCTGAAAAATTTGGTATCACCGTGGATCTGGATTTATTGGTTGAAGAAATCAGTGTAGGAATGCAACAAAAAATAGAAATTCTCAAAGCTTTGTATAAAGGGGCTGAGCTTTTAATTCTGGATGAACCCACTTCGGTGTTAACACCTCAGGAAAGCCAGGAATTATTTAAGATGCTTTTGGATCTGAACCAAAAAGGCACAACAATTATTTTTATATCCCATAAATTAAAAGAAGTCATGCAGATCAGTAACCGTATCTCTGTCTTACGTGATGGTAAATTAATCACGACATTAACCAAAGAGGACACAACGCCAAATGAACTATCGCGGTTAATGGTTGGCAGAGAAATTACCTCCCGGTATGAGAAATCAAGTGAAGCATGTGGCGAAACGGTTTTGGTAATTGATGACATCTCACTCGTTGATCACCACAACCATCAAAGACATCTATTAAAAAATGTCAACCTGAATGTTTGTCGCGGTGAGATTGTGGGTATTGCCGGCGTGGATGAGAATGGTCAGAAGGAATTGGCTGAGATCATCAGTGGTTTGCGAAAGCCTACTTCTGGAAAAATTTTAATGTTTGGTCAGGATGTTACGAATTATTCAACCAGACAATTAATCGAGATGGGGTTATCGTACATCCCTTCAGACCGGCGAAACCAGGGTTTGGTGATGGACTTTAAGATATCTGAAAATGCGATTCTGGAAACACATTACCAGAAGCCTTTCACGAAAGGTATTTCACTGCAAAAAAAGGTCATCAATCAGTTTGCTGATAATTTAATTAGTGAATATGATGTTAGAACGCCATCAATTAATGTCCCGGTAAAAAATTTGTCGGGTGGCAATCAACAAAAAGTGATTGTCGGTAGAGAATTTTTGAAGAAAACTCACATTTTACTGGTGATGCAACCTACCTGGGGATTGGATGTAGGTGCGATTGAATTTGTACACAGAAAATTATTGGAAGCTCGCGAAAATGGTGTCACGGTCTTGCTGATTTCCACTGATCTGGAAGAAGTCAGGAAATTGGCAGATCGAATCTTTGTGATATACGAAGGCGAAATTGTTGGCCAGGCGGACTCCACATCAGATGTGGAAGAAATTGGTTTAATGATGGCTGGCTCGCATAGACAATAACGATAAAAGGAGGTGGTTGGGCGTAGAAGTGACGCAAAAGATTTACGTTGATCAATTCAATTAGCTACTTAAGAGGAGAAATAATGAAGAAATTCAGTTTGATAATGGTTTTCGTTTTGTTGGTTGGTATGTTGGCAGCCTGTGGACCAGCTGCTGACAAACCTGTCGTTGAAGAACCTGCTGTGGATGCACCTGTTGTTGAGGACCCGGCTGTGGAAGAACCTGTTGTTGAGGAACCCGCTGCAGAAGAACCACTGCGAGTAGCGATGGTGTTCAGCACCACCATTAAAGATGACGGTTATGCCCAGGTTGCTTATGAATCCCTCATGATGTTGAAAGAAAAATATAACCTGGAAGTTAGCTATCAGGAAAGTGTGCCTGATGCCACTGTGAAAGACGTATTACGTAGTTATGCCGCAGAAGATTACGATCTGATTTATGCTCATCAGCTCTATTTCACCGAAGCCGTCAACGAAGTTGCACCTGAATTCCCGGATGTTAAATTTGGTGTTACTGGATACATGGCTAATTCACCGAACGTAATTGCTTTAGATGCAACCAACTGGGAAAGTGTTTACCTGGCTGGTGTTGTGGCTGGTATGATGACCGAAACCAACAAAATCGCAATGGTGACAGTTTCACAATCCCCGATTGCGCTCAAGATGGTCAACGCCATGTATATGGGTGCTACGTCACAAAACCCTGACGCGGAAATCATGCATCTTTTTACAGGAAGTTTTGATGATGTCGTTAAAGCAAAAGAAATGGCGACAGCAGCCATTAAAGACGGTGCAGACATCGTTTATGCTAATTGTGGAATTGGAACGGTGGGTGCCATTGAAGCAGCAAAAGAATATAATACCTATGCGATTGGCTCCTCAGTTGATCGTGGACCACTGGCACCTGAAATTGTGTTAACCAGTAATGTTTTAGACAGTGGCCGTTATATCATCATTGCTGTGGAAGGCCTCCTGAATGGTGACCTGGAATGGGGCAAAGTATATGAGTTGGGCGTTAAAGATGGTGTAGAGTATTTGACACCTTTCAATGATGCTGTTCCGCAAGAAGTAAAAGATGCGGTTGAACAGGCAACTCAAGATATGATTGACGGAAAAATTGCAACCCCGGAAACTGAAAAATATATGTGGGATTAACCCATTAAGATCCCCCGGTGCTTGTTGCCGGGGGAATCCTCTTTTTTTTGTGTTCGATATAGGAAAAGATTATGAGTGAATTATCCACCACAGGCAATATTTCATCACCTTTCAAAGATCGGGTAATGCGATTTGCCAGTAAGAATATGGGGTTTGTTTCCACACTGATATCGATAGCTGCTATCGGTTTAGCGCTTTTGATAGGTGGGATTATGATCTCATTTGCAGGGATTAACCCATGGGAAGCAATTACTTACCTGGTAAAAGGATCTTTTGGTAACCGATATGGTTTTGGAGAAACCCTGACCCGCTTCGTGCCCCTACTATTTTGTAGTTTGAGCTTTGCGATTGCACACAAATCAGGATTTTTTAATGTAGGAGCGGAAGGGCAGCTTATGATGGGAGCTGTAGGGGCTGTGCTGGTTGGTGCGTATATTCAAGGTTTGAATCCGGTTTTGCATGTTATCCTCTGTATTCTAGCGGGGATCGTTTTTGGCGCAATTTGGGCAGGCATTGCTGGAGTTTTGAAAATCTTTTTTGGTTCAGATGAATTGATTAACACAATGATGTTAAATTATGTCGCCATTTTATTGGTTGATTATCTTATTCATGGACCAATCAAATCACCTGATAGTTATTTATATGTGTCGTCAACGATTTTGGACAGTGCCAAACTGCCTATTATTTTATCGAAAACGCCACTACACCTTGGATTTATTATTTCTTTATTAGTAACTGCTGGTGTTTTTTACTTGGTTTACCGCACACCGATTGGATTTCAAATGCGTACGGTTGGTGCAAACCGGAAAGCCGCTGCTTATGCCGGGATTAACATCGTTTGGGCAACTGTCATCGCCTTGATAACAACCGGTGGTCTGGCTGGCATGGGTGGTGCGATTGAAATCATGGGAACTCAATTCAAGATCGTAAATGGTTTTTCTGGTGGTTATGGTTACGATGGGATTGGGGTTGCAGTGATGGGGCGTTACAATCCCATTGGCATTTTTCTGGCAGCTTTGTTGTTTGCGGTCATCCGGGTGGGTATGGGCGCCATGCAGCGTGGTGCCGGGGTGCCATTCCCATTGTTGAATGTTATCCAGGGTTTGATCATTATTTTGGTCATCGCCAGCGGTTACCTGACGAACAAATTATCTGAAACAGTGATTGGAGGGAGAGCATAATGGATGCTGCCTGGATCACGACGATTGTAACCTGGTTAGCGATGTCAATCCGCATGTCAATTCCCTTGTTATTTCCAAGCCTGGGTGGTTTGATAGCTCAAAAAGCAGGTGTATATAATTTCGGTTTGGAAGGTATGATGCTGTGTGGAGCCTATTTTGGATATTATGGTTCTTATATGACCGGAAGTCCCTGGATTGGTTTATTAATGGGGATGGCTTCCGGTGCTCTCCTGGGTTTATTATTGGCTTTTACCTCTATCCACCTGCGCGTCAGCCAATTGGTGACGGGGTTGGGAATTGGCGTTTTTAGTCTGGGAATTACTGGCTTCCTGTTCCGCCTTATAAGCTACGATACCGACACGACAGCTGCAATATTATTTCCAAGTATTAATTTTGGGAAATTAGGCTCAATTCCGGTGATTGGCGACATATTTCTTTCCCACAGCTGGTTGGTGTATGCCGGGTTTGTGATGGTTATCCTGACTGCCTGGTTCTTCTACCATACCACCTCAGGGTTGAATTTCCGGGCTGTTGGAGAGAATCCGCAGGTTGCAGAAACCGCCGGTGTGAATGTGATTGTCAATCGCTATCTGGCGGTGATCGTCAGTGGAATTCTTGCATCCATGGGTGGCGCGTTTCTGACACTGACACAAACAGCCTATTTTACAGAAAATATCTCAGCCGGCAGGGGCTGGATTGCTATTTCAGCCATTGTGTTAGGGAAGTTCAATCCATGGGGTGTTTTATTGGCTTGTTTATTGTTCGGTGCTGCTGATGCAGCACAAATGCAGATACAGGTTATGAACCTGGGTATTCCGTACCAGTTTTTGCTCATGATTCCATACATTATGGCGATGTTGGCAATGGTTGGTTTTGTTGGAAAAGTCCGCTCGCCTGCAGCCATGGGTAAACCATATATCAAACATTAATATTTTACATAAAAGAATTGGAGGTTTAATGTTCAGTATCAATCAACAAGCAGTCAAAATTGTCAAAGAGAAAATTCTTCCATTTGCGGAACAGCTGAATTGTCAGGTTCATCATTTGAAGAATGGTGCTACCGTCGTAGATATGGGCGTCGAGGCACCCGGTGGATTTCAAGCCGGGAAATTGTTGGTGGAAGCTACCATTGGCGGAATGGGTCATGTTGATTTTGGACAATTTCATTTAGGAGAACTACATTTTCCATCCATTGATGTTTATATTGATCGACCTGTAGAAGCAACCCTTTCATCTCAATTCTCTGGATGGAAAATGCCCGGAAAGGATATTCCCGGATACATTAACCCGATTGGATCAGGACCAGCCAGGGCAATTGCCAGAAATGACATTTTTTCTCAATCCTGGCATTATCAGGATATTCATCATGAGACAGTATTTGCTGCACAGACACAAGAAATTCCGGATGAAAGCGTTGCGGAGATGGTGGCTGAGGCTTGCAAAATCCAACCGGAGAATGTATACATTTTGGCAACAAAAACTGCCAGCCTGACCGGGTCCATCCAGGTTTGTTCGCGTACAGTGGAAGCTTCTGTCTGGAGGTTATACCGGAAAGGCTTCGATATCGCGAAAATTATCAGTGGTATGGGAACCTGTCCGATTGCCCCGCCGATTAAGGATGAGCTATTAGCCATGGATCGTGTCAATACAGCACTATTGTATGGCGTTACTGTCAGATATGTAGTAGATTGTTCGGATGAAGAAATTTTAGCGGTTGTTGACGAGGCTCCTTTCAGTGCTTCACGCCGATATGGTGAACGGTTTATTGATATTTTTGAAGAAGGACACAGGGATTTCTATGTGGTTGACAAGGATATTCACACCGTGGCGAAATATGAATTTATGAACTACAACACAGGAAGTATGTTCACGGGAGGCAAGCTCAGGGAGGATTTGATCACAGAATCCTTTTATCGAAAGTAATTAATGGACAGGATAATGACAAACGAAGTAGATCTTATTATTAAGAATGCAAGAATTCTAAATAAAAATAATGATGACTCCTACACCCAGGACGCAACGGTTATCATTCATGAAGGAAAAATATCAAAGATTGCTGGTAAACAGGAGTCCCTGAGCAATTATTCTGCGGGAAAAGTTTGGGATGCGGGCGGAAAATTATTATTACCAGGATTTATCAATACTCACTGTCATTTGTTTCAAACGTTTATGCGTGGATTGGGTAAAGACCTGACATTCATCAAGTGGATGAACAATTCAGTCCGTTTGTTGATGCCAAACATGGATGAAGAAGCCATATACTTAGCTGCCATGGTTGGGTGTATGGAGTCGATTCGATCGGGTGTGACTACCCTGGTGGATTTCATGTATGCTCATGTTAAACCTCATTATGCTGATTACGTATTGAAAGCATTTGATGATTGTGGCATTCGTGGTGTCTTAGCCAGGGGAATGACCGATGTGGATCGGTTGCCGGGTAGTTCTATCCGCCCTGCCTCAGCCGCTCCTGCTTTCCAGAGTTTATTAGAAGTTGACAGATCAAGAGCTATGTATGCGCACCATCCGAGAATTAGTTTTATGCTCGCTCCCAGCGTAATTTGGGGGATGACAGATCTTGGATTGAAAGAAATTGCTGCATATGCCATAGAAAACAAGATGATCGTCACCATGCACATTCTCGAAACGATTGATGATGATCAATTCAGTCACGAGAAATATGGAAAAACTACCATGCGGGTCCTGGAAGATGTTGGCATTTTGGATACTGATTTCCTGGGTGTGCATGCCATCAGATTGTCCGAGAATGATATCTCATTATTCAAAAAGTATCAGACCAGAATATCATATAACCCATTGGCGAATATGATTCTCGGTTCAGGCGTTGCTCCCATCGTGGAACTATCAAAGCATGGAATTCCTATCAGTCTCGGTACTGATGGGGCAGCCAGTAATGATAGCCAGAATTTATTTGAAGTGATGAAAACCGGAGCATTATTACAAAAAGTGCAGAATCGTGACTCCGCAGCACTATCCGCCTGGGAAATATTCTCGATGGCTACCGATCAAGGGGCTGGCTGCATCAATATGGGCGATGAGGTAGGCTCGTTGGTTGAAGGAAAGAAAGCTGATATGATTGCTATTGATTTAAAGCGTTCCAACACCACGCCATGTTATGATCCGATTGCCAGCCTGGTCTACTCCGGAAACAGCGAAAACGTAGCAACAGTGATGGTTGACGGCGAAATCATATTCGATCAGGGTAGCATGACCAAAATTAACGAAATGGATATTTTAATTCAGGCACAACAAAAAGCCGAGGAACTTTACCGGTATTCAACAGCTAACAAATAATTCAGGTTGTAACATCTCAGAAAACCGAGGCCCTGGTACAGTCCGTTTAAACAACCAGATCATAAACCATTAAGATTGTTTATGGTCTGGTTGTTTTTACCTTGTAAACTGTATCAGCTTCTTGCATAGATCTTTCTGGAGCAAATGGGCTGATATCAAGCAGATCACAATACCCCTGGCTCACCAGTTGAGTTACGATTTCGCCGGCGACTGGTGAATGAACCACAGCAGATCGAAAGGAAGCAGCCAGAATCAAACCAGGTAAGTCTTTTACTGGGCCCAGGAGCGGCATACCATCATCTGTGTAGGTCGTGGGGGCTGTCCAGGTACGAATGATTTTTGCTTTTCTTAATATTGGAAAGAAGCGGGTTGTGATTGTTGACATTGCACGGGGAGCCATATGACTTATTTTTCCATCAAGAATTTCTCCTGGCCTGTCTGCCTGGGCAATCAGAAAATTGCCTTCTTGCGTTTGTGTTAACGCCATAACAGTTAATTCAGCGTCTTCGGGTCCATTGACCTCAGCTTCGATGTGGTCAGCTGAGGTTACGATGGAATTGATGTGCAGGTCTGAAAACCGTTCAGTAGCCATGGCAGAGGCACGGAAAGTGTGAATATTCCAATTTTGGCCTAATAATATTCCCAATTTGCGAGTCCAGGCAGCGGTTGCTAATACAATTTTCTCGGCGTAAAATGTGCCTCTGGTTGTTTTCACACCGATAACCCGACCACTTTGGACAATAAAGTTTTTTAGCTCGTGATAGGTTAGTAAAGAAAGACCTTGCTGATTAGCCTTTCGTAAAAAGCCCCACATCAACAGGAATGGATTCGCCTGACCCTGGTAAGAGGCATAGGTCGCTCCAAATAACCCATCCGGGTTTACGGCGGGCTCAATCTCGAGCACCTTTTGTGGGGATACATATTCGTAAGGAATTCCTGCTTTGGGCAGAATCATGGCACGTTCTCTGGAATTCGCCCATTGGGCTTCAGAGCTTAATAAGCGCAGGGAGGCAATTCTACGAAACCCAATATCCATTCCTAGTTCTTCTTCCAAATCGTTAAACCTTGCATAACCCTTCAAAACCATGGGTATGCTGTGCTTTATCTCGACATCATTCGATTGAACCATCCCGAAATTTGCACCAGAGGCACCTGCGCCAACATGTTTTTGTTCAATCAATGCCACATTGAAACCAGCTTTGGTTAAGTGGTAAGCAATGGAACATCCGATCACCCCGGCACCGACAATAATTACATCATGCGTTTTTTTTGTGTTCATGGGATTGCCTCGGCGTCTTTTTCTTCAATGATATCTAACAGGAGCGGGTGAACAGGAGGACGGATATGTAAGTAATGACCATCGGCAGGTGAACGATGCGATTCGTGCGCTAAAATTTGGGTGAGAATGGACCCACAGGTTCGTCCCTGGCAATTACCCATGCCGCTTCTCGTGATGTTTTTTATATCTGTAAGACTTTGGGCACCAAATGAAACCGCTGCTTTTACCTCCTCCAGGGAAATCTGTTCGCACCGACAAATAATGGTATCAGGTTCAGCCAACGTAAACAGTCCTTTTGGTAAAGCAAAAACAATATCCAGCATTTTGGCAAAATTTTGTTCCCGTTTTAATCGATTTTTCATTTGTTCAAATAATGATTTGAATTTACTACCGGTTAAATAACCTGATTGTAAGGCAATATGTGTTGCAGCTAACTTTCCTTCGAGCATTGCTAAACCTGCCCCTCCAATTCCCGCACAATCACCGATGGCGTAGATACCCGGGTGACTCGTCTGGAAAAATTCACTTCTCGTTGGAATATACACGCCAGTCGCATCTGAATATGACATATCCAGATCTAACAAACGGAAGAATTCGGTGCTGGGTGTTAAGCCATACCCAACCACAACCGTATCCACAGCAACCTTGCGAAAGGATGCTGTGATTGGATAGCCTTCGGCATCCAATTTTGCAATGGTGGCTTCTTCCACTTTTTCGTCCCCCGTAACGCTGACCACACAACTGCCTATCCGATAAGGGACTCTGGCTTTGAGTAACGAACCTGCATATTGAAATCCTTCCTGCACTCTTTTCCACTGCCCCCAAACTGAAGGCAGATGTGGAAATCCTTTTTGTAACAGGTTTCGATTACATTCCAGGATTTCAAGCACCTCAGCACCAGCATCCACCAGATTGGCTGCTGCTGCTAATTGCAGGGGACCAGTTCCCGAGACGATAACTCGTTTCCCTGGTAAGATACCTTGGGTTTTGATCATCACCTGCGCCGCACCAGCAGTGATCACGCCTGGTAGATCCCAACCGGGAAAAGGAATGGAACGGTCATAAGCCCCACTGGCGATCAGGATCGTTGGTGATTCTAGTCTCGCAGGGCAGTTTTCACCATGTAAGGTTATTTGCCATAAGTTCGTTTTAGGATTGTGAAAGATACCCCACACCAAAGTCTTTGAGAAGAACTTGATTAATGGGTTATTTAAGTTGTTAATTAATGAGAATGCTTCCCTTTGATGACTATTATCCTCGCTCATTGAGAAGTGTTCAGGAATTTGTTTGAAATATTGACCACCTGGGAGGGGATTGCCATCGATCAGAGTGACTTGCAAGCCTGCATTGGCTGCTGTGATTGCCGCCTGCAAACCGCCGGGGCCGGCTCCAATGACGATTAATTCAGTCTGTTCGATCATGATTTTCCCTCAGGTTCTGTGTGGATTGTCATGCCTTCTTCAATTGGAGTTTGACAGGCACGTGTGTTTGCCACACCATTGACGTTTACCAGGCATTCATAACAAATACCCATGCCACAATAAATACCAGCGGGTTTCCCCGTCTTGTGTTTTCGATTAAAGATATGAATTCCTTCTGATTGCAAAACAGTAGAAACTAATTCTCCTTCGTAGGCAAATACGGGTTTGTCATTAAGGATGATTTGAACTTGCCTGCCGCGATTAATTGTCTGTCCTTTGAAACCGATCTTTTTGACGCGCATAAAACCTACCTCGCAATGCTCTTCATTTTGAAAGTTTTCATTTTTAATTCGATTTGGTTGATCGATAATGTTTTAGAAATCTTTTGCTATCCGGATCACGTTCGGTTAAGAAATCCATTGCTTTCACGCTCGAGATTAAGCCGCTAATACCAGGATTAATCATGGCGGAATCAAGCCCCCAGGATAATGCCCCCAATAAATAGGCAAAATCGATCGCTTGCCGGTCTGGCATATTGCTGCTGGAATTGCCAACCCCAAGCTGCGTGGTAATCCCCATTCTATAGAGTGAATTGATCGTTTCCAGCGTAACTTGATAAGAATTTTTTTGTAATAAGGCGGCTGGCATACAGATCGCATCCATCACAATATCTTCTTGGGGAATTCCAATCTCAAGGCAGGATTCAATAATTTTATTTGCGGCTGCAATTCGGTCTGGTACTGTCATGGGCACACCTGATCCGGACAATCCCATTGGCATTCCAGCCACCACAGCCTTATATTTTTTTGCTATTGGCAATAGTGATTCCAACACATTTTGTTCAGCCGTCACAGTCCAAATGATGGATTTGTAGGGGGCTATTTCTGCTAAGGCAGCTTCTATTGCTTCTGGATTTCTGGTGTCAAGCCCAACCGGTAATCCCGTCTCCTTTAATATAGATTTTGCAAGTTTCGGCAAGATATCTACTTCATCAATCTCTGGGTGGGTGATGAGAATGGCTGTCATATCCGTTCCAATAGATTTTCCCCAGCGAGCCAGTTCCAGAAAGTAATCGATATTGCCTTCTTTTATAGGCTCAATAATACTGGCGGGCTTATTAATCACATGTAATTGATCATTGATCAACATAGTCGGATAACCCTTGCCAAATGTTAGAGTGCCATTGCTGGAGGTTAATTCTGTCATATCCGGTATCCTGTCGTTATTTTTAAATCATTGAATGGTAGACTTGATAAAATATCAATTATTTATCGAGTTAATTGTTCATTCATTAACTATTGAATAGATGTCTGTTAACATCTGAAGATTTTTTTCTAAGCCGGCAGAGGTTATATTTAAAACGAACATGTCCAGATGATGGTCTTCTTTGAGTTGGTGGATGGTTTGTCTGCATTCTTGGGGTGAACCGGCTATTTTATAGCGTTTGATCATGTCCGGGGTGATTAATTTTGCGACAGCAGCGGTTCCTCCGGTTTCCAATGCTTGTTTGAGTTGAAAAATTTCCTCCTCGTTGAGGAAACCGGTTAATTGTCTTTCCGGGGTGTCTTTCAATACATAGGGGAAAAGATGTGTGGCATCCTCTATCATCTGTTCTGTGTAGGCGATACGATCCATGTAAATCCTTAATGGGCCATTCTCATATTGACTGATTAGTTCAACCGCAGGGCCAATATCTGACTTCATCATTAACAGAACCCCATCGGCAAAACGTCCGGCCAATTGCAACATTTTTTTCCCTCTGGCGGCTATCCAGATGGGTATATTCTGTGGAGGAACTTCCATATGAGCATTATTGAGAGAATACATCTCCCCTGCGAAGTTGATGGATGCGCCTGACCATAGTTTTCTGCATATCTCTATGCTTTCCTGCATAACAGCCAATGGCTTTTCACGTTGGATCATGAAAGTGTCCATGACAATAGAACCACCAGCGACCATGACCAATACAGCCCGCCCGTCACTGATCTGATTCAGGGTGGCAGTGGCAATTGCGGTGACGGCTGGGTGGCGGGTGTATCCATTTGTGACTGGGCCAAGAAAAATTTTTTCAGTCTCACGAGCTGCCAAACCGAGGGTTACCCACACATCCGGCGTCATACCTTCATCAGCTAATAAACAATATTCATACCCGATAGATTCGGCTGCTTGCATGATCGCAATGATCTCGGAAATAGGCATTACAGGAATTATATTGATTCCTAATTTCATTTTATGGGTAGCTTTCTCGTATCAAAAAGGTTGGAAATAGTTGTTTTTGTGAAACGTAGTTTCAACAACAAAGATATTAAAGCACACTGCTAAATATAAGTCAAACTAAATTTATGTAAAGATTGACTGGAGAATTTATCAAGTACTACTTCATGAAAAAAATCTCGCAGGAGAATAAGGATCTAGAAATTCCGCTGTCATATTTGAGTTATGTCCTAAAATATGATTAGCAATTTTTTCTGAAAATAATGGAATGGTCGGTATTGCTAAATGAAAAGCTGTTGCAATATACAGATTATCAATTTGAGGTAGCCAGCCTAAAATAGGTTGATAATCTTCAGCAAACGGGCTTGGAGCTGACCAGGTGCGAACCATGCGAACCTTTTTTAGTTTTGGGAAGAATCTCATCATTTGTTGGTTGATAGCCGGCATACCCCATGCGCTGCTGGATTGCTCGATTTCATTCATCGGCTGAATGGCATTCGAAATCAACAAACACCCATTTTTATGTTGACCTAACCCCAAAGTCACACTTTTATTTTCACCATGAACTGATTCATAGAAGCCACTGGTGCCAATGTGGTGGTTGAACGTTTTTGGTAATGGCTCACTGACCAGCGCTTCTGCTTTGGTGAATGACATTGGTAATCGAATATTAAATTTGGAAAGGAATGACGTGGTCCAGGCTCCTAAAGCCAGAATAATTACTTTTCCTGCATACCTATCTGTTTCGGTGATAACTTCTGTGATGTTATTTGTCTGTATGATTAGGTTTTTAACTTTGCTATGGTGCCGGGTTACCGCACCATTTTCTTGAGCGGCATGTAAATACCCCCAACAGAATTTGAATGGATTGAGATGACCCTCTTCAGCCAGTATTGCTCCGACACAAGTATTAACATCTAAATAGGGTTCCATTTTCTTTAACTGGTCAATATCCAAAAACGCTGCATTAAACCCCGAATTTGTTAACCAGCTGATTTTCTTGAGTTGGGCAGACAATTGTTCTTGAGATGAATAAAGCGTTATATGTCCGGGCGTTTCCCACTCCAGATCTAGTCCTAATTCATTGCCTAATAAGGGTAGCATGGAATATCCCTGCTTCACGATTTCCAAATAACCCGGCGTATCACTATCAAAAATTTGAGCGCGGCCAGCACAGGCAGCCGAAGTGCCACTACAAAAGTGACCACTTTCCAATAGCAGAGTGCTGGCTTTTGCTCTTGCGAATTGATACGCAAGGGCACAGCCGGCGAATCCACCACCGATAATAATTACATCGAAAATATGATTATTCATGGGTTTTGAGAATTTTTATTATTAATTGCATAGTGAAAATATCGATGAATCTTCATCTCTGAAAACTTCACAATACTGAGATGAATCATTTAACTCTATGATCAGGTTTTTTTGTGATAAATTATCCAGCATTAACGTACCAATTTGTTTTTGAGATAGTTGTTCACTCCACCCAGGTTCTGCATTCGAGATTGATAGATAATCATCCCATTGCTCTTCAGGGTAAGGATAGAACCTTGTATCGATCCAGACTGGTCGTTCAGGGATTGCATATATTAAATAACTTCCATAGACATAATCGTTGAAAAGAGGATCGGGCAAATCAGGATGTTGTTTCAGCCAGTCAGTTGCAACAATAGGCGTGTTTTTGGATACCACAGCCGGAGATGCCTGCCACCAATTTTCGCGGATGCCAGGCAGGAGCGCGAGTGGTAAAAGGGTAAGTATGATCAGGATGATGATATTGATCGAGACAATTTCAAATCGGAACAAACTATTTCTTGTTTTGATTAAACCTTGCATGAGCCAGGCTGTGAAAATCAGTAATAATGCCAGAAACCAAATCCCATAGCGAACTCCGGAAAGAGCCATCCATCCAAATCCAATTAACCAAACCCATTCATGTATTCTTAGTTTATGCGCCGAAAGGCTTACCAGGGGAATGAATGCCAGAAACCACATAAAGAATAAATTCATTTGCCAGCCAGAATTTATGGGTGGTTTCCACTCCTGGCTAAATTGATTTCCGGTAGCTTGCATTAAATGCAAGGTGTCCATCCAAAGCAGGGGCCCACGAGGATTAATAAATGTTGCCAGGAAGGCAAGAATCACAATAATCAGGATTTTCTTTGATCTTTGAAAAAATAAAAAATATGGCCCAATCAGCAGGAAAAGGATAATCACTGACCCATGTAAATTTGCCCAAAGCATGGCAATCGGGATCATCCAGAGAAATTTCTTTGATTGATCCACATCAGGTAGAAAAATGCGCCTGGGCTGCGGTTGGCTTTCTTTGGGCGTTTTGTTATTGTGGTCGAGTGGAGAAGTTAACAAATAAAGCACTACACCAAATAATGGATAGACGAAAATCTGCGGGCGGATTGCCCAATTGTTAGCACCTGTCAACGCACAAACCAGCGTTAATGAGGTTGCCAACCAACCTGATGCTCCTTTGCGGATACAAATGATCCAAAGAAGGCAGTAAAAGCTGGCGATTAATAATCCACGAGCGAGAACGGTGAATGTCAACCCACCAAGTTGATGAAGTTTCATCATGATAAGAGCGCTGAACCACATTGGATAGGTCAAAGGTTGACCGTACACAGTACTGCTATAGGTATCAACGAGCGGTACTTTACCATTCAGCACGATATCCTGCCCAAGCCTCAAATACCACCAAAAGTCATGCGGTAAAACAGGTAATAAAAATGCGATCGACAGGATCACGAGTAATAAAATGCCTAACCAGGGCAAATTCGTTAATATTCTTCTGGCGTATGAGAGCGACATAATCTTTATTTTATATGAAAATTTGTAATTCTCTCCTTCACAAGCATTCAGGATTTTTTTTAATCAAATGTTTCAATTAAGACCATTGGAATAAAAGAAACCTGGTTGATCTGTCATAAATTGCTTTAAGTTAATGTAAATAGTTACAATATATGTTACAAACGAATGAAGAAAACTGGCTGCAACCATTTATGAATTTAAGGAGAGAAAAATGGAAAATACTTCCCAGCGAAAACGGCTTATTCTGGCAATTTTAGCAATTGTAATTGGTTTGTTTATGATGTACGGTGCGCCTTTTGTGATTCAAACATCTATTGAAAAGGTCATGACAGCTTTGACGCAAGTTTCACAGGAGAAACCGGCTTATAGCAGCGGTATTCTACTATTCTCGTTCCTATTCCCCATATACAGGGGCTTCATTTTTATCGGTGGTGTTATTCTGGTTTTAATTTCTACTTCCATCTATAAAGGTAAAGAATGGACGTACCCGACCGGATTGTTGGCTTCTGCGTTTCCATCTGCCGGTGGAATGTTTATGATGCTCCCGTACGTGAGTTTTGTGGATGGATTTCCTTTGCCGATCTTAATATCTATGATTGGTCTGGCATTTTTCTGGACATTGATTTTTATTCGTAATGTCGATAAATGGCAGAAATGGGGCCAATTCCTCAGCATGACTTTTGCCGGGATGTTAACCACTCATACATTCACAGTCGGCACGGGTAATTTACGCATGTTACTCACCAGGCCGGATAAACCATTTTATAGTGGTTTGGAAACCTGGGTTCTGGCCTGGTCCAGTCCCATTCAATGGATCTGTGTTATTTTATTATTTGTTTCGATTTATCAATTATCCGCAAAGAAAGTTTCAGGTTGGTGGTTAGCATTCATAGCCGGTGTGTCCATCATTGCGATTGACCTGCCTACGCAGGTTATTCGAACGTTATTAACGGATGCCACGTCTATTGATTATCTGATGGGTTCAGTTCTGGCTGCTGGTTTATTATTTTCACTATTATTCCCGAAATTCAAAAAGGCAATCGTTGATTTGCCTGAATAGTATTCAAAATATCAAAGGGTAAATTGTAGAATTGGACTATATTTCCTCTGGTCAGATTGTTTTTTAGAAATCTAAAAGGTTACAAAACAAAATCCTGAACGATTTTCTCGTCCAGGATTTTGTGTATATAATACTACTATTTCTCTAAAAGGGCCTGGCGTGTGTTTTGTGGCGAGAGTACTTTCGCCACAAAACAGAGCCCCAAATTATTGAAATAAGCCTTTACGGATACGTGTTATTCCAGAACCAGTTGTAGGCATAATAACCACCACTGGTTGCGTCCAGGCGTATTGCGATTCGATCCAGTCCTTTTAATCCTTCTGGAACATCGTAGGTCAATGTTAATGTTCCTCCGTCGTTAGAATCCGTGGTGGCTACCAGTGTGCCGCCAATGGCCTTTGTACCATATTTTCCCATGAAGACTTTGAATTCAGTGTCTTTGGGGAAATTATTGGTTTTGATCGTCACGCTATTGTCTGCTGTGACTGCGGTAATAACAAAGGTCGGTATGCCGGTGTAGCCAGGAATCCCAGGTGTGACCGGGGTGGGTGTGACTGATACTGCGCTATCATTGTTCCAGAACCAGTTGAAAGCATAATAACCGCCGCTGGTTGCTTCCAGCCGAATAGCGACACGATCCAGTCCTTTCAAACCTTCCGGAATGTCATAGGTTAATGTCAGACTTCCACCATCACCAGAATTGGTAGTTGTTACCAGTGTGCCGCCAATGCCTTTTGTGCCATACTTCCCCATCAGGACCTTGAAATCTACATTTTTTGGGAAATTATTGGTCTTAATAGTAACCTTTGCATCTTCTTCAACACTGACAATACTGAAAGTGGGGATGCCTGAATATCCAGAGGTAGGGCCACTCGGGACCTCACCACTGCTGACTTCACTGGTGTTATTCCAGAACCAATTAAAGGCGTAGTAAACACCACCGGTTGCTTCCAGACGGATCGCGATCCGATCCAGACCTTTTAAGTCTGTTGGCACATCATAAGTCAATGTTAGTGATCCACCTTCCCCCGAATTGGTGGTGGTAACAAGAATGCCACCAATTCCTTTGGTACCATATTTGCCCATGGTTACCTTAAAATCCATGTCTTTCGGGAAGTTGTAAGTTTTTATCGTCACTTGTGAATCTTCCACCACGCTGACGATACTGAACGTTGGAATTGCTGAGGCTTGCACAGTATCCACTGATTGCGGAACAAAGGTAGCAACGAAAACCAGTAATAAAATAAGTGGGATTGATAAACGTTTCATCTTAAATTCTCCTTCATTTAAATCCATCTCCCGGGAATAAATGGAGATGTTTATTAAAGATGTTATAAATCCAAAAAAAGTTCCCTAAATCTATCCCTATTTTTACTTTTTAAGTGTACAAATTTATGACAATAAATACAAGTTTTTGTAAGCTTGCATTTTTGTAAAAATAATGGCTGGAAAATTATCTATCCTATATTTACCATTCATTTAAATGTATACCATCTGGATAAAAGTGAGAAGTGGATTTTTTGGTAACTGGCGCATTTTCCAAAAAGGACACCCCAAATTATTGAAATGGCACCTAAATTCACATATACTAAGGTTACAGAAATAAATCTGGCACCTGGGATGGAAAAGTGATTATTAAAAAATCTGGTCAAAAAAATCCTAGTTTTGATGAAGAATATCATCATGATCAAAAAGACCCACATAAAAAAAGCTGGAATTTATCCGAAGTCATTCTTGGTGGGCAGGATGGTTTGGTTAATGTTCTGGGTGTGATTTTAGGGGTTGCAGCTGCTACCAATGACGTAAGAGTGGTCATGGTGGCTGGGTTGGCTGCTACTTTTGCAGAATCAATTTCAATGGGTGCAGTTGCTTACACTTCCACATTAGCTGACGCTGATTTTTATGAAAGTGAACGTGAACGTGAGTACAGGCACATTCAAAGCGTCCCAAATTTAGAGAAGGAAGAAATTCGGGAAATTTACCAGAATAAAGGGTTTCATGGAGATTTATTGGAAAAGGTGGTTGACACCATTACTGCCAATGAGGATATATGGGTCGCGGTGATGATGGCCGAAGAGCACAAGCTGACACCAGCGGATAGGGGTTCCGCTTTTAAATCAGCCGTTATTGTGGGTGTTTCCGCCATCATTGGATCGATTGTTCCGTTAATCCCTTTCATTTTTTTACCGATCGGATGGAGCATGATCGCTTCTGTCATCCTGACCGCTTTCGTCTTATTTATTGTTGGGGCTTACAAAGCGCATGTAACCGTGGGAAAACCAGCCCGCAGTGGAATTGAAATCGCGTTAATTGGGACAATATCCGCGTTGGCAGGCTATGCTGTGGGTGCATTGTTAAAAGTACCGGCAACTCCTTAATTTGACATATCAAAACCTTAATTTTATAGATAAAGATGCCTCAGTTTCTCTTCCTTTCTTAAGATCTTTATTCTTTTAAATTTTGAGATTTTCTGGATAACTTTAGAATGTCCGCTTTTAGCAGATATTGCGGTTAAACATATATAAGTGACAAAACAGAAAAAAATTCGTGAAAAGGTGAATTGATGTTTGAAGCTTACATTCAAGGATTACCTCAGAATCTGAATTATAATTGCCTGATATTAAATTCCTGGAAGCAGGTCCATGAAGAATCAAAATGTTTTACAATCCTTACCCTTCATAAAAGCCACAGCCTGGGTCATGCTTGGTATCAGTAACATGTTCTCTGCCAATGATTTAACCGTTACACAGAATGAAAATTATTGGTTTTCCACCGTGATCAGATTTGGAATGGCTTTGATCTTCTTGTTGGCTGGCATTTATTTTCAAAAAAATCCAACCAGAAATGTATTTTTGTTGATCATTGTTCTCCTGCTGGATGTGGTGGTGAGTACTCGATCACCGGTAGGGATTTTTGATGGATTAATGTTATTGTTCGATTTGATCTTCTTTTGGTTGATATTTGCTTATCTTAAACAAAATAAGTTATAAATTAATCATTCAAATCTTCCCTGGGAGCTCATCCATTTGTCTCAAAAAAGAATCAACATCATTACGGCAGGAGTCATTCTAAGTCTATTTCTGGCCTCCATGGAAGGAACGGTAATCGCTACTGCCATGCCATCCATTGTTGCCCAATTAGGTGGGTTATCCATTTATAGTTGGGTCTTTTCCATCTATATGCTTGCATCCACAACGACGGTTCCTATTTATGGCAAGGTCTCAGATATATTTGGTAGAAAAAAAGTCTTCACATTTTCAATGGTTCTATTTCTTCTGGGATCTGTTTTGTGCGGCTTTGCGACCTCAATGGAATCCTTAATATTTTTTCGTGCCATTCAGGGTTTAGGAGCTGGCGGGGTCCTACCAATGGCATTGACAGTCATTGGTGAATTGTTCAGTGTGGAAAAAAGAGCAAAAATGCAGGGACTCATTTCGAGTGTTTGGGGGCTCTCTTCAGTGATAGGCCCGCTCATTGGGGGTTTATTGGTGGATCAGATTTCCTGGGAATGGGTTTTTTTCATAAATTTGATTCCTGGCAGCCTGGCGATCGTATTTGTGTGGTTTGCCTGGGTGGAAGAAAAAACAATCATAAAGAAAAAAGTAGTCTTAGATGTGCCGGGTGTTATTCTCTTAACAGTTGGTGTTTTGTGCCTGTTACTGGGGCTAAATGAATTACAAAACGCCTCCGGGATATGGTTCATCATTACAGCCGTAATTCTTTTGAGTGCGCTGATCATTATCGAAAAAAAGGCAGAAGATCCCATCCTGCCATTAAATTTGTTTGGGAACAGGCTTTTCCTGGTAGCTTTTTTGCATGGAATTCTGGCTGGTTGGGCGATGTTTGGGAGTCTATCCTATATTCCATTGTTCGTTCAGGCAGTATTAGGGACTTCAGCGACTGAGGCTGGATTAACATTAACCCCAATGTCACTCATGTGGACGTTCACAAGTATTGTGGGTGGGCGATTGATGATTAAGGTGAACTTCCGGCTGTTGGCGATCATTGGAATGGGGTTGTTAGTGATTGGTAGTGTGTTTATGACAACCATTAATGTAGGTTCCTCGCAACTCGCCATCATGTTTTATACATCTCTGATGGGAATTGGGATGGGATTAACGATTCCGGTTTTTATGATCATTATTCAAACTTCGGTGCCCAGGAATGTTCTTGGTACCGCCACATCCACGATTCAATTCAGCCGCAACATCGGCGGTACCATTGGAGTCAGTATTCTGGGTGTTTTTCTCAGCAGTCGATTGGCGAAATTATTGGTTGAATCAGGTTTTGATATCAGCACCATTTCATTAAATGCACTAATCAATCAAACGCCAGGTTCGGCGGAATCATTTTCCGAACCCCTCAGAATGGCGTTAAGTGTTGCAATGGCGAATATGTTTTACATAGCCCTGGCAGCTGCGGTATTAGGTTTTATTGTGGTTCTATTTACACCAAAAGGAATGGTTACACAGTTGGCTACTTCTCCATCTGAGAATACGTTGGAAACTGTAAAAGCCAAAGAATTATCCAGTTAATCGTAAATCATCTTAATGGCCAGAATAATAAGATCAATGGCATAGCCACAACCACCACAATAATTTCAAGGATCAATCCCATCTTCCAGTAATCTCCAAATTTGTAACCGCCGGGACCCATCACAAGGGTGTTGGATTGATGCCCTATGGGTGTAAGAAAAGCACAAGACGCTCCAATTGCAATTGCAATCAGAAATGGATCGACCGAGACACCCAATCCCTGCGCAATGCTGATACCTATGGGAGCCATCAACACAACAGCAGCCGCATTATTGATAATATCAGACAGGAACATGGTGGCAACCAGCATAATTAGTAATGTGACCTCGGGTGCCATTAAGTGAGCAGCATTTACGACAGAATTGGCGATTAGCTGAGCGCCACCGGTGGTTTCTAAAGCTTCACCAACTGGAATCATCGCCCCCAATAAAACAATGATTGGCCATTGAATGCTTTCATAAGCATCTTTAAGAGAGATTAATTTTGAGATAATCATGATCAAACTTGCTGCAAGAAAAGCAATTTGCACCGGTAATATACTTAACGCAGATAGGAGTAAACCTGACCCAAAAATGACTAATGAGAAAATGATCCGTCGTGGTTGGCCTAATCTCAATCCGCGGTTTGCGAGTGGCAGGCATCCTAAAGTAGACAAAACCTCATTGATCGTATCCGCATATCCTTGTAATAAAAGAACATCTCCATTTTGAAATCGAATTCGATCTAACCTGGTTCGTAATCTTCTGCCCTGACGGGCAATGGCAATCAGGTTCACCATATAATTCTTACGTAGATTTAAAGATCGTGCATTTTCACCAATCAGCATAGAGTTCGCAGTAATAACGGTTTCCATGAGCGTGATTTCATCCGATTCCAGTTCATCCGGCCCAATTTTTTCACTACCAACTAATTCAACACCTGACGAAGACAAAAGATTGTCAAGATTCTCTGTGTCTATTGTCAGAATAAGCACATCATCTTTGGCGAAAATCGTTTGTGGGGAGGGGGCCAGCCTGCGTTCATCCCCGCGTATCAATCCAATGATCATCACGTTACTCTCAACAAAGTTGTGAAATTCACTTAAGCTTTTTCCTTTTAATTTTGAATTTTCAGAGATTCTCACTTCGGTTACATATTTTTCGATGTCGAAGAGCCCATTACCTGATGATTGTCCACGCCTTTTAGGAATCAATCGCCACCCAACCAATATGATATACAGCAGACCCACCAATGCAACACCCACACCGACCAATGCGAAATCAAACATGCGAAAAGGTGGTAATCCGGCATGTTCACGGAAGGATGAAATAATTATATTCGGTGGTGTACCAATCAAAGTTGTCATCCCACCTAACAAGGAAGCAAAAGCAATGGGCATTAAGTACAAAGATGGTGAAACTTGTTTTTTTCTGGCTAATTGAATAGCAACAGGTAATAAAAGAGCCAACGCACCAACATTATTCATAAAAGCAGATAAAATCGTGATAATAACAGTGAGGGCAGCCAATTGTATGGTTATCCCTCCTTCTATTCGAGATAACCGTTGACCTATCACATCAACTACCCCTGAATTTTGTAGGGTTTTACTGAGAATAAAAACCGTCACGACTGTTATCACAGCTGGATTGCTGAATCCACTAAATGCGCTTTCAATCGGAATTAAGCCAGTTATGACAACGATCAATAACGCAATCAGGGCAACCAGATCATATCTTAATTTCCCAGAAATAAAGAGTATCAACGTAATTATGAGAGTTGCAAAAATGATCCATTGTCCGGCTGTCAGCATATATTTTCCTGATGATAAAGAGAATGTGTAGCATCTTAATAAAGTAGGTTTGAGGTGTATGATTGGGACAGGTTTGCTTACCAATAAAAACAGAGCCCAAAATGATTGAATTGATACGAAAATGAATAAATTATTTTAATTAATTATAATGAATATACAAGAATGTAACAAATTTGTTTTCAATCTGACACTTTTTTGGAAGAATAAGGAGTTGAACAATGGAGGAAACACATCTATATCTTCAAATAGCTGATTCTATCCGTCGCAATATACTGGATGGTAAATTTAACCCAGGGGATAAATTACCTTCCGTTCGGGAATTGAGCAGACAATGGGGATGCACCCAGGGAACTGTTCAACGCGCTTATCATGAACTGTCCCAACAAGGGATAATTGATAGTCGCGCAGGACAAGGTACACGGGTAAGTGGAAATCTAACCCAGGCTCAGCGCAATCAGGATACGGTGATCCGCCGGGTAACCCTGGTAAATCGATCAGAAGAATTCTTATTGGAATCACTTTCGAAAGGATACACGCTTGAGGAGATCCAGAACTCCATCAATCTTGCCATGGATCGTTGGAAACAGACTTCCAGTCAGGAACAAACCAAATTAAAGAAAATCATCAGGTATATTGGCAGTCACGATCCCCTATTCAATTCAATTTCAAATAGGTTTACTGAAATATTTCCGAGTTATGGTGTCAAGATCAATTTTTCGGGTAGTATGGGTGGCTTAATGGCTTTGAAAGACCATTTAGCTGACCTTTCTGGGAGTCATCTATGGGATTCTAAAAGTAATACATATAATCAGGTAGCAGTAAAGAAGATTTTCTCCAATGAAAAAATGGTTTTATTGACGTTAGCCCATCGTCGTTTGGGAATAATTCTCCCTCCGGGAAATCCACTTAAGATTTTATCGCTATCAGATATTATTCAAAAGAGAACCCGGTTTGCCAATCGACAATCTGGTTCAGGTACGCGGGTTTGGCTTGATACGATGTTGGAAAAAAATGGGATTTCTCCTGATCAGGTTGTTGGGTATGATAATGAGTATGCTACTCACTCCGAAATTGGTCGTGTGATTGCGGAAGGAAGTGCCGGGGCTGGCGTTGGTCTGGAATCCGTGGCGGTGGCATATGGATTGGATTTTGTTTTCTTGACCACAGAGAGATATGATCTGGTTTTTTATCAGGATCAAATCGAAACGAAACCATTTGATCTGTTAATCAAATGGTTGCAAAGTTCCGAAGGAAAGAAATTTATAAAACAATTCCCAGGCTACGATAATGTGGAAACTGGAAAAATTCGCTATTCCAATTAAAAAAAATGCCTGATCTGTAGGATTAGATCAGGCATTTTAATAGCTTGATATGATTATTTACTCAACGATCACCACATCGCTTTGTCCACGCCCAAAGACTTCCGGTGAGTACATCTCTTCAGCTTTGCTGGGTGGAACGATAAAGGTGCCCGGCATGGTCGCCCTGGCGAAATACGAATATTCATACACTCCATCCCATAATAGACTGGTAAAGGCCTCCACCCGTGAATCACGCATATTTTGATGTTGATACCATTGATTCCACCAATAGAAGAAGGGTTTGGCTTCAGTGTTGCTTTCAGGAAGACTTTCGCTGACAGCCAGATTGGGATTGATAATTTCCAATCCCGCAGGTAACGGATCGACGAGTGCTACGTGATAGCGGCGATTATCTGCCACCATGGTTATTTTTACCCTCACGCGTGTGCCGGCTTTAACGTGCCAGTGTCCATCTTTATCCATCCAGACATCGTTGGGATCATCGACAGCTTCATAAACTCTTTGGACAACAAATCCCATTTCAAGAGGCTCTAATTGTAGGTCGGTAGGTGCGTATTTGAGTCCGAGACGATAATACAATCGGCCCGTCCCATCCTTGGCAAGAATGATTTTTTCAGATGTTTTATCTTCCGTGAAATCTGCCAAATTTTGCATGGGCACCATCGTCTCATAGCGGTCGGTGGAATAACCACTAAAAGTAGATTCTGAAATGTATGTATCACCTAACCAGATGCGGGCAACAAACTCAGGTTCTTGCGACTCATAGGTCTTGAAATAATTATCAAGAGCCAATAATACAAAGACATTCTCCTGTGTGTTATCCCAACGACCTTTGGTCCTGTTGGCCAGTAATCCGTTGACAACTTTTGGTATCAAATCCGACTCCGGATCATCCGCAATCATTGCATCTAAAAGCAAGGCATCTGTTCTGCGGTTAGAATGCAATAAAACATAATCATCATCCACATAACTATTGAAGAAATTCGCCGCGCCAGCCGTTTCCACAACCTGATTTCCCACGTATCTTCTGATTTCCTGGACGGTGGTTTCGTAATTTGAGTCCTGTAAGAGAACCTGCCAGATCCAGGCGATGGCATCCAACGATAAGGCACTGATTCCCTGATCATCCAATAGAGCCTTGGCTTTTGCAGGATCGGTATCATCCATGCGCATGCGCACATACAGGGCATAGGCACTGATGGTCTGTTTTGCTTTCAGGCTGTACCAGGCAGGATAATATTGTTCGATATTCTGAAGGTAGGTAAGTGCATTGCTCCATACCTGTTCTGAGACTTCAAAACCCATCTCTTTTGCTCTTTGGAGAGCATGGGTTACATGCACCGTATGAAATGGGATTGAATCATATCCCTTTGCCCAATACGGAAAACCACCATCCCAATTCTGCAAGCGGGATAAGCCTTCCAGGTCTTGTTGTATGGAAGTCTCCATTTCTTCCGGGGATGGCAATCCATCGGCGTTGAAAGCAGAGAGAACTTCCCTTAATGCTGCGATCGCCAATATACGGGATGCCATCTGTGCACTGCTATCAAATGGATAGGTTGCCATATAGAGGACTGCATCCGATAAATTGTTTAATGCGGTGGAAGATGTGGTTATTTCCAACCCCCCAAATTGAGGGTAGATGTTTTCTGGCGATAGAATGGGTTGGGCGATAGCGCCATCATCGATTACCCCATAAGTGGCAAACGCTTCTGTGGTTGCCGGTGTATAGACGGGGAGCGAAATTTGGGCAGCATCGGACACAGAGCCTGAAACTGCAGCAATTTGTAAATAAGCATCACCGGCCATAATTGTCCTGCCCGGGAAGCGAACTTCAATACGATCGTTCGCTGGAATTGTCACCCGCACTCCCTGATCTTCAGTTAATTCAAGATTGCTGGATTCAATCACAACTTCTGTAATCTGATCCGCATCCGTCTGGTTTTGAAGGACAACCGGGATTTCAAATTGATCACCAAAATTCAGAAAACGGGACATGGAAGGTCTGACCATCAGCGGTAAGCGGGCAGTGATATTTGCTTCGCTGCTGCCAAACATTTTTCCACCCGGATCAGCGGCAACCACCATGATGCGATAGCGTGTCAGATTATCGGGTAGTTTGTAGCGAACAGTAACTTTTCCGTCCGCATTTGTTTTTTCCTCTGGTGAAAAAATTGCCAGCGGGTTGAAATCTGTACGGACAGCGATTGCTGCGGATGAGGATTCACCTTCAGATTCTGCACTTTCCATCACTGGAGCCTCAGCCATAGGCGCCTCAATTGCTCCGCCACCACGACCATCAGCCATTCCTATTTGTTCAGTTACGGACTTATTTGCGGTTTGGGTTGCCATTGCCTGGGGTAAATCTCCAGCTAAGGTACTGGGGTCTACCAAAAGAATGTTGGCTCTTGCGTATGTGCTGTACACATCTGAATTTCTTTGTGTATAAAAAACTGCAATGGGGTCCGTCAATTTGTATTGGGTTAATGCCAGGATGGCTTCGTCCACAACCACCAGAGCGACTTCTGCATCAGGGATTGGCAACCCGTTTTGATCAAGCACTGTTATTTCAATGCTCGATCGTTCTCCAGGAGACAATAAGGTTTGTTCAGGGTCGATGTCCACCGCTAACGTGCGGCTGGTGGGAGGAATCTCCAAATTTAAAGAACCAGTTGCAAAGGCAGGTCTGGGGGGAATTTCCTCCAGTTTTTCGCCCTGGTCATTCAATCGTGGGGATGCACCATTCAAATCCACCTGGATATTGATATTGGGAATCTGTGATTCTTTGATGGGAATCTCGAGTGTAATGGTCGATTCTTCCATCTTAAAAGGTTCGGAATATAATATTCCACTGCGGCTGACAGTTAATAAACCTTCTGCTGGATAGAATGGTGATTGAACCAGAATGGAGGCTGTTTCCCCCGGTTGATAATTCTCCTGGTCTGGAATTAATGTTACCTGTTCCTGTTCAATATCGCGGGAAGGTGGCAGATCGCCACCACTGACCCAGCGATCAAATTGGCTATAATTCTTTCTGCCTTTTTCATCTGTGACCGTTGCTTTGATTTGATATTTACCACCCATGGGGGTATCAAAACTGCATTGAACAGGTTCTTCTTTTGATGAAATTTTACAATTTTGAATATTTTCAAAAATTTCTACCCATTCGCCTTTTTGATACTTCCACACGATTCTGCCGGCAGTTACTTCAATCATCTGGTTAGGGATGGCATTGCCATCCAAATCAGTCACGATCAGATTAATTTTTAAAGGCTCGTTTTTCTCAACAAAATACTTCTGGCTGAGCATCCCTACATAGATATCGGCTGGATGTACCATCAGTGTTGTCGAACCTGCCCATGCCTGCCGGTTGACATCCATCACAACAGCTTCGGCAACAATGCTCTGTGGTCTGGTTTCTTCGTTGGCTTCAAAATCCATTTGCAAGTAGTGGTTTCCGCTGGCATCTGTTTTCCCTGTAAAGGTCTGAGTTGGTTGACTGGGTTCATATCCCCAAAAATAGGCTTCAGAATCCATCATGCGATATCCAACCCACCAGGGTTCCCATACCCCAAAGGTAAACTCTGGCCAATTAGGGGGCTGGTAGTTGGTGGGAGAATTGCTCACATTCCAGGTGACTTCGGCATTGGGTAATGCTCCCCCAGCGTAATAAGCCGCTTCTACAGCGACGACAGCCTCACCATCAGCATAATAAGGTCCGACGGTTTCATTTCTGGCTAAGACTTCAAATTCTGGTCTGCGGAATTCCTGGATCTGGAAGGAGTGATAGTAATTTGTTTCTCTTACATTTCCTAATGACCCAGAGAGGGATAAAAGAACATTGGCAGCTCCCAGGTTGACCCGATCCGGAATGGTGAATGAAAAATCAAACCCTCCAATCGCGTTTATGTCAGTTGATTTGTTGACGATTTCATTTCCTTGAGAATCATAAGCGCTGAAGTATAAGTCACCCACTTCGGGAGTGACCAAGGAGACATCACCATTTTGTTTGCCACCGATCTTACGAACCCAGCCTTTCAGATGAACTTCTTCGCCTGGTTTGTACATGGCACGATCATCAAAAACGTACCAGCGCAACATATCATTCACAGGTCTTGGCATCCAACCAGTATCCGACCAATAGCTTTCATTCGAAGGCAGCAAGGCAATATCATCCCCGCTTTTGGCTTTCAGGGCTAAGATGCCCTCATCCGGTAGATTAAATTCTGCCAAACCATACGTGTCCGTTTTTTGAGTTACCCCGTTATTGAGGGATTGAACCTCAATATCCTTGAGAGAAGCCCCAGTTTTCAAATCGGTTACCCAGGCAACCAGAGAAGAATGGTCCACAAAGGCATCCAGTCCCAGTTGAGTAACTTGCACCCAAACCTTTACCCATTGCCAGGGTTGGTCTTTCTCGAAAAAGCCTTTGGGGGGTTTTACAAGCACAATATAATGACCAAAGTCGCCTTCCATGATGGCATCCAGGTCAATTTTGATTTCACTTAAGACGTCATCTTTGGTTTTGAGATTCAGGACTTGATTGAATGCCAATCGTCCAGGAGGATCAATTTGAGGGTCAGTCTGATAAAAATCCCTCAGGTATCTCTGGTAAGCAAACCAATCATCTGGTTCCACAGCATAAATTTTTACATCCAGTTTGGAGTAATTAATCGTGTAGAGGGACAACTCTGGTTTCTGACTGTAAGGATCGATAGTAATAAAATTCTTTTGAGGTCCCACTAACATGGGTTCAGCTTTTCCGATGGAAATACTGATGCGTTCTTCCCGATCCAACGTCTGACCAAAGATATCTTGAATTTTCTCAGACAAGGTAATTTTGTATGTTGTTCTACCTTCAGTAGCACCTTGAATCGAAATCGTGTTGCCAATTGCTGTAATGTTGACCCCGGGAATCTCTGGTGTGATGGTAATGAATGATTCATCAAATAATTCTTCATTCAAAGGATTATCAAAACGAATGGAGAGTGGCGAGAGAGGCGGGCAATTGTCCCCATACCAGGAACATCCATATTCTTCAATTCTTAATTGCGGGTAGGTTTGAAACTGGAAAGACTGAGCTGTTTTTGTTGTTAAAGTTCCTTCAGCAGAAGGTGTCCCAGGTCCGATTTCAACATTGATATTCGCATCTTTTGGAAGCGGGTTAAGGGTTTTGATTGCCAGCCAACGGTCTGCGGGATAGTTGTTAATCATTTCCGAGACAGTCTCATCCGCTTCAATTTCTTTTTCTGTTGCCAATCTGAGACTGAAGGATTTCCCATCAACTGTTAATTGGATTGTATCCAGGACGGCCTGTTGATCGATCCTTTGGTCAAAACCAATAAAGATAACAGGCTCTAATGGCTGAGGACCGTAAGAAGGATAGTAAGATTTTAATGTTGCTGTCGGCGTTTGAAATGTCCAGGTAACGGCATCGGAAAGTTCATTCCCATTCACCGAGGTCGTCCCTTCTGGAATCGTCACCCGATATTCTGTGGCCATGGGCAAACGGTCAATTTCATCCGAGTCGAATTCAAAGGTTAACGTTTTTGTGCCAATCCAACGCCAGGTACCCGATAATGCCGGGACGATTTGAACGGGAATTTCCTCTTGAGAGAGTTGTTCCAAAGTTCCCAAAGCCACCATGGGCTGATTAAAAGTAACACTGATAAAGGGAGCCATGGGGATCTCGCCTTCTGGTGAATAGCGCAAAACTTCCAAATCTCCCGTAATCACTTCAGCGGGTTCAGATTGTTCACCTTCAAAAGGAAAAGTTTGGCCGATAGTTTCACCTGGGCGGGGCGGGGGAAGTATTTCAGGGGGAATATTAAATTCTTCCTGAAGATCTTCCATTTGCGGTAAATCAGGTAAACGAGCCAGGATTGCTGCGATTTCTTCTTCTGTTAACGGTTCACCAACGACGACCGGCAAATCTTCTGGCGGTTGATAGTCTGTTTGTCCCTCGCTTAAATTAATCGAGAAATCATCTACTCCATTTTCATCATTTACAAGCAAGTTCATCGTTTTTCCTTGTGTGACAGTAGAGGTGGGATTTCCATTTTCCTGATTATTCCCCTGTGTAGGTATTACATCATTAATTAATCCACATCCCATGGTAAAAATCATGATCAAGGAAATCGACATTTTTTTCAGATTGTTCCATTTGGGGTATTTAATAGTAAACATAAGACTTCTCCCTCACTCATACTCGGTTTAAGTATAGACGAAAATGTAAAGTTTTTTGTTCCTGGTCGCGTATGAATGGTTGTGCATTAACATAATTAACCTTTTGGTTAATCTCCCTGAATTTCCTTTAAACGCCTGCGGCTTGGTCTATAATAAATCTATTATGCATCGAGGAGATAAAATGTCGAATTTATTTGAACCTATCACGATTGGTGATGTCTACTTTCGCAACCGCGTAGGTGTTGCACCCATGTGTCAGTATTCTTATGAGAATGGTTTTTCGAACGACTGGCAGGTGGTACATTTAGGGGCGCGAGCGATCGGGGGGGTAGGACTGGTGATTGCTGAAGCCACAGCCATCCTTCCAGAGGGGAGAATATCACCGAATGATGTCGGTATTTGGTCGGATGATCATATTGAACCTCTGCAAAGAGTAACCAGGAATATTCTCTCAAATGGGGCAGTCGCTGGTGTTCAATTAGCCCACGCTGGCCGCAAGGCCTGTATGCCGCGCTCCTGGGATAGTGCAACGACTATTCTGAAAGGTGACCCGCAATGGTGGCAAAGTGTCGGAGCGAGTCCAATCGCATTTAATGAAAATTATCAAATCCCGCATGAGCTTTCTCATCAAGAAATCCTTGGAATTCAGGATGAATTTGAAAAAGCTGCTCTTCGTAGCCTGGAAGCCGGATTTAATATGGTCGAAATTCATGCTGCACATGGATATTTGTTGCATTCATTTTATTCACCGGTATCCAATCATCGAAGTGACGAGTATGGCGGAAATTTTGAAAATCGCATCAGATTCCTGGTAGAAACTGTTCAGAGGGTTCGAAAAGTCTGGCCAGAAAGACTGCCATTGTTTGTGAGAATATCAGGTACTGAATGGACGGATGATGGTTGGAATGTTCAGGACTCCGTCCAACTAGCAAAAATTCTCAAAGATGAGGGAGTGGACGTTATTGATTGTTCCTCGGGGGGTAATATCCCGGGCGTAAAGATGACCTTAACCCCAGGATATCAGGTGCCTATCGCTGAAGCCATCCGAAATCAAGCTGGCATCAAAACAGCAGCAGTTGGGTTAATCACCGAACCAGAACAGGCGAACCAGATTATCCTTGATGGGAAAGCTGATTTTGTTTTGCTGGGACGAGAATTGTTGCGCAATCCTTTCTGGACATTGGATGCAGCCAGGACATTGGGATTTGCAGCCCCTATTCCGCCTCAATATGCGAGAGCTTATAAATAACCTATTTAAGAAAGAAGGTCATATGTCGATCCATCCCTTAGCTGGCAAAAAAGCCCCCCATGATGTTTTGATCAATATCCCCCGTTTGGTGGCAGATTATTATCTCAAACAACCTGATCCATCCAACCCGGCTCAATTAATTTCGTTTGGCACATCCGGCCATCGCGGATCATCCAGTGACAACACGTTTAATCAGGATCATATTCTGGCTGTCACCCAGGCACTGTGTGAATTTCGTCAACAAAAGGGGTTTGATGGGGTCCTTTTCATTGGGAAAGATACCCATGCTCTGTCTGAACCTGCATTCCTGACCGCAATAGAAGTACTGGCTGCGAATGATGTCCAAGTCCGTTTTCAGGAAGGGATGGGTTACACACCCACACCGGTAATATCGCATGCGATTTTGAACGAGAATAAAGGTAATCAGACTCACCTGGCAGATGGTATCGTGATAACACCTTCCCATAACCCGCCTGGTGATGGAGGATTTAAGTATAATCCGCCCTCTGGTGGGCCGGCTGGACCGGAGATTACCAACAGCATTCAAAAAAGAGCAAATGAAATCCTTAAAAATAATTTGCATGACGTAAAAAGAACAACCATAGAAAAAGCATTGCGTTCAGACTTTGTCAGGAGTTATGATTTTATTCAACCTTATGTGGAAGATTTACAAAATGTAGTGAATTTGGAAATTGTCAGGAAAAAAGGCTTGAAAATTGGTGTGGATCCCATGGGTGGGGCAGCCATAGGCTATTGGGACATCATCGCGGATTATTATGGACTGAACCTGGAAGTTGTCAATCGGGATCTCGATCCACGCTTTCGTTTTATGACCCTGGACCATGACGGAAAGATACGCATGGATTGCTCTTCCCCGTATGCGATGGCAGGCTTGATCAGCCTTAAAGACCACTATGACATTGCCTTTGGAAATGATCCGGATGTGGATCGACATGGTATCGTCACACCCACCGCTGGACTGATGAATCCCAATCATTATCTGGCTGTAGCCATCTGGTATCTATTTCAGAGTCGCGATCGATGGCGAGCGGATGCTTGTATTGGAAAAACAATGGTATCCAGTTCGATGATAGACCGGGTCGCAGATGCGTTAAGCATGGAATTGGCAGAAGTCCCGGTGGGGTTTAAGTGGTTCGTGGAGGGTTTGTTAGATGGCTCGTTCGGGTTTGGTGGAGAAGAAAGTGCTGGGGCCTCATTTTTGAGGTTCAACGGTGAAACCTGGACAACGGATAAGGATGGCATCATTTTAAACTTGTTGGCTGCAGAAATTCTTGCCACAACCGGGAAAGATCCCGCTCAGATGTATGTTGGCTTAACCAAACAATTTGGAAATCCAGTGTATCAGCGCATGGATGCTCCGGCTGATGCGATGCAAAAGAAAATCCTCAGCAATCTAAACCCTGAGAATGTGAAAGCATCGGAATTAGCAGGAGAGCAGATTCTGCAAAAATTGACCAAAGCCCCTTACAATCAAGCCCCTATTGGCGGTTTGAAAGTTGTGACTGAGAATGGCTGGTTTGCTGCCAGACCTTCCGGTACGGAGGATATTTATAAAATTTATGCTGAGAGCTTCATCGGTGAAAAACATTTACAGCAAATTCAGGAAGAAGCTCAAAAGATCGTCAGTGATGCCTTTAAAAATGGATAAGAGGAGTTTGAGATGATTGAGTTACCTGAGGCTTCGGTTTTATCAAACCAATTATCTTGAGGAATCATATTTAGGAGGAAGTATTTATTATTGTTCTGGTTGCCAGGTTGTGTAGATGGGCAACGAAAAAGTCGAACATACCAATCTATTAGGAGTTGAACATGTTACTTTGTATTGATATCGGCAACACCAATATTAAATTAGGGCTTTTCAAAAATGATGAGATGGTGCAGCGATGGAGAATTTCAACTGACCGTACCAACCTGGCTGATGAATATGGTGTTTTGATCGGGGATTTGTTTGAAACCAGAGGATTATCCATCCATGAAATCACCGGCTGTGCCATCTCGTCGGTTGTTCCCACTCTGACTCAGGAATTTATTGAAATGTCAGAAAAATATTTCCTGCTACCGGCCACCATTTACGGACCACACATGAATATTGGCATGAAGATCAACACAGACTATCCTTCGGAAGTGGGTCATGATTTAATTATGAACGCATTGGCTGCCAGAAAATACTATGGGAAACCTGCGATCATTGTTGGGTTTGGAACAGCAACCTCTTTTGTTGCCGTTTCTGAATCTGGTGATCTGGAAGGTGTGACAATTGCACCTGGTGTGGTCTCCAGCTCTGAATCCCTTTTTCGGGCAGCATCAGCGCTCCCACGGGTCGCATTAACCCATCCCCAGGTAGCCATTGGAAAGAACACCATCCAGTCCATGCGTGCCGGGATCGTTTTTGGGTTTGTGGGTCTGGTTAAGGAAATTGTCACCCGGATCAAAAAGGAGCTCGCGGGGGATCCGAAAGTGATTGCCACGGGCGGAATGGCAACATTACTTGGCCCGGAGTGTGAGGTGATTGATATCATTCAGCCTAATCTGGCTATTTTAGGCTTAAAAGAGATGTTTGAGCTCAGTCAACAGAAATAATTGTCAAAACAGGAAATACTATTCGGTTAAAATTACAAATCCGATGACACCTGCTCCCGCATGCACAGATAAGCCCGGTGTGAATTCAGCAAAAATTGGTTCTGATTGGCATGGAAAAGCGGCACATAAATCCTGGTAAAGGCTTTTCGCACCTGCCAGATTGTTTACGTGAATGAAGCCGACCTGTTCGATATTTTTGTCGGCTACAGAGAATTGTGCCAGCTCTATTAATCTTTTTTGCGCTTTCTTCATTGTTCGAATTTTTTCCAATAAATCCAATTTGCCATCCTGGACAGACAAAATTGGTTTTATATTGAAGGTATCCGCCAATCCGGCAGCGATTTTTCCGACTCTGCCACTCATGGCGAGGTATTTGAGAGTTGGAAGAGCAGCAAATACGTGCAATCTCGTTTTCATCGTTTCCAGTTCAGCAATAATCTGATCTTTGTTGTTTCCATTCAAAGCAGCTTTGGCAGCATGGATAGCAAAAAAGCCTTGCGCTAAGGAAAGTTGTGAAGAATCAAATACGGTAATATCCTTGCCAGGAAATTGTTCTTTGGCGGTCAGAGCTGCCTGATAGGTTGCGCTAACTTTACTGGAAACACAAATGCAAATAATAGCGTCAAAGCCATTATCAAAAGCATTCTGAAACTCTTTCTCAAAGGCAGCCGGTGGGGGAGCGGATGTAGTTGGCAGCTTGTTGGTCTGATCTATAATTTCAAATAACAGGGCATCATTGATATCCAGTCCCGTAATGTATGTTGATTCACCAAAATGTATTGTGATCGGTACCTGGTGAATATGATATTTTTCGGCGATCTCTTTTGGTAAACTTGAATCTGTATCAGTGATAATTGCAATTTTTGTCATATAACTCCATTCGTGTTTAATCAACACATAATGATTAATAAAGTTCCGGGAATTGTAATCACACTATCACAAATCCGAAATTACCGGTATAATTTTTCGCTATAAATTCTTCACCATAGCAAATATGTAATTATCCCCGAAACACCTGGTAACGTAATTAACGAAATGGATCATTTAGATTGATTGATCTTCGCCCAACTGTCTCTGAGACTCACTGTGCGATTGAAAACCAAAGCACCCTGGGCAGAATCCAAATCAGTACAGAAATAACCCTGTCTTTCAAATTGGTAACGATCTCCCGGATTTGAATGCATGAGCGATGGTTCGACCTTACACCCAGATAGGGTCGTCAAAGAATCGGGATTTAAATTATCCAGGAATGTTTTCCCTTCTTCTGTATTGTCCGGATCGGGTGAGTTGAACAGGCGATCATAAAGCCGGACTTCAGCATTAAGCGCATGTGGCGCAGAGACCCAATGGATGGTACCACGCACCTTCCTTCCATCTGGAGAGTAACCGCCTCTGGTTTCAGGATCGTACGTACAATGGACTTCAATGACCTCATCGTTTTCGTTTTTAACGACGTGGGTACATTTAATATAATACCCATAGCGTAATCGGACTTCATTGCCGGGTGAAAGGCGAAAAAATTTTCTGGGTGGGTTTTCCATAAAGTCTTCTTGTTCAATGAAAAGGACTTTCGAAATAGGGACAGTTCTTTTCCCGGCATTTTCATCTTCGGGGTTGTTGATTGCCTCCAAATGCTCAACCTGATCCTCAGGATAATTATCGATTACCAATTTTAAAGGATTCAGCACAGCCATAACCCGATTTGCACTGAGATTAAGATTATCCCGAACACAGTGTTCCAAAAGGGAGATATCAACCACACTTTCATTTTTTGCCACGCCGACTTTATCAATAAAATCGCGAATTGCAGCGGATGTAAAACCTCTTCTGCGCATTCCGCATAATGTAGGCATACGCGGGTCATCCCAACCATTGACCAACTTTTGATCGACCATCATTTTGAGAAAACGTTTCGATAGGATGGTGTACGTAATATTTAGGCGCGAGAATTCAATTTGACGGGGGTGAAAAATACCCAATTTTTCTATAAACCAATCATACAACGGCCGATGCGCTTCGTACGCCAGATCGCATAAAGAATGGGTGATTCCTTCAATTGAATCGGATTGCCCATGTGCAAAATCATACATCGGATAGATGCACCATGTGTCCCCTGTCCGGTGATGGGAGGCGTGCAGAATGCGATACATGACAGGATCACGCATGTTGATATTGCCAGAGGTCATGTCTATTTTTGCTCTCAGAACACGGGCACCATCTGGAAATTCGCCCGCTCTCATTCGTTCGAAGAGGTTTAAGTTTTCTTCCACAGGACGATCGCGATAAGGACTATTTTTCCCGGCTTCGGTAAGAGTTCCACGGTATTCCCGAATCTCGTCTGCCGTTAAATCATCCACGTACGCATCCCCTTGAAGAATCAACTGTTTTGCCCACTGATACAATTGTTCAAAATAATCAGAAGCATAAAATTCCCGGTCTCCCCAATCAAAACCTAACCAGCGAATATCTTCTTTGATGGCATCCACGTACTCGGTGTCTTCTTTAACAGGATTCGTGTCATCGTAACGCAAATTGGTTTTTCCTCCGAATGCCTGAGCCATTCCGAAATCGATGCAAAGAGCTTTGGCATGTCCAATGTGCAGATAACCATTTGGCTCTGGAGGAAACCTTGTGTGGACGGAAGTAAAGCGACCAGATCTTAGATCTTCTTCAATGGTTTCTTTGATGAAATTTGTGTTTTCAAATAATTCAGGCATCGTTTAACTCCGTTGAAATTGGATTGCTATAAATTCTAATCGGCTTTAAGCATTGGCGCAACCTGAAAAAATTCTCTATATTATTATTTTCATTCAGACATCATAAGTAAGGAATGTCCCGGGGCTTCTTATTCGTTCTTCAACAAGAATTTTTTGATCATTTCGGCTCTCTCAGTTCTCCCATACAAATGATAGGCTTCAGCTTCATGTGCAAGTGACATGACCGGAATATGCATTTCTTTTAAATCCACCCAGTCTAAATGATGGCTAACTTCAACCGGAGATGTCCATTTTCCATCAAAATACCAATGCTGCAAAGCGCCCATCACCTCAACCTGAACTCCGTCAATTTCAAAGACCCCAAAATAGGAACGAACACTGTCTGACACTCGGAAGTGAACGGATTCCACCAGATGATTGACCAAACGCTGTTCAATCTCATAAGCTCCTTCTTTATCCGTCTGAATGTCAATATCGTGAATATCCAGCGGCATGCCATGCAAAACCATCCCCAGGCTGCCGGTCACTGCCCAGGTGATTGGTTTTCCAGCGGGATTTGTTAACACAGTGTAGACTTTTTGAAACACGTTTAATATATTTTGATCGATCATGATGCTTGAGTTCTGTCAACTAAAAATTTTCTAAATAATTCACTCAGCGTACTATTTATGAAGGTATTCGATCTGAAGGCCTTCATAATATGAAACTGTCTCTATTTACCTTTATCCAGAAAAGAATATTGAAAATACTTTCAATAGTATAGCATTTTTGCTATCTGTAAACTTATATTTTGCCGAGAGCAGCATGTGCATTTTTCGTGCTGATCTAATCTTTCGATCCAATTAGAATAGATGCAGGTAAGCATTTTTAATTATTTTCAATTTTAAGCAGGGCTCAAACTTATGGTCACTTTGTTTTATCTGAAATGAACGGATTTTTTAAGATTGCATGACCGGCAAATCCCTTGCGAGCTGGTTTGTTGTAAAAAAAGGATTGCTTCTGCAATCCTTTTTTTGAGAACCTAAATTTCCCGAGAGGTTACCTGTAATTATTTTATACCAAAACGATCAGCACCATGGCACTGAGCATATAAATTGATGCATACTTGAACAAACCAAAATTAAGTTTTTCGGATGGTTTAACCATGCTGAAGACTGCCAGGGCGATTAATCCTAGCGATAAAATGACCAAAACTCTCAAATAACCAATTGTCATTCCAATTCCAATGGATGATAAACCCATCATGATTGCAGCCAGAATGCTGGAACCCGCGATCATCAACCGTGTAAAAGCAAATCCATACCGACTGGGGAAAGTCGGGATACCTGCGGCCTTGTAATCTTCATGGTAGCGCATTGAAAACGTCATGATATGAGTTGGAATCCAGAAGAGGATTCCCAGTGCTAAAACGATACCAACCCAATCAACGTATCCCATGCCAAGCGTTCTGCCTGCTAAAATTGGCATTCCGCCTGCCATTCCACCCCAAATGATTGACCAGCAGGTTCGTCTTTTGAGCCAAATTGTATAAACAAGGACATCGAAAAATACACCTGCGAAAACAATCAATCCAAATAAAGGGTCGATGAGGAGTGCCCAGGCTATACCGATTATCGAAAGGAATGAACCCAGGGTTAAAACTTCCTTCGGGGAGACATCACCTGTTGCTAATGGGCGATAGCAGGTTCTTTTCATCTTCGCGTCAATATCACGGTCGAACCACATATTGAGAACGGTGCTCCCACTAATTGACAGGAACAAACTGGCCGAAATACCCAACAGGATTGGGATATTAAAAATTGGGCATTTACAGCTCATGAACCCTGCCAAACCGGTTGCTAAAAGCAATCCGGTTTGCAGGCTCTTGATCAACTTCCAGTAGAGGGAAATTTTTTCTTTTATGATTCTCAAATTACATCCTTTGAACTGTTAATAAATCTATTTTACACACCTGAAACCAAAACTAGGGCTGGTTTTCTCAGGAATAGAACTATTTCTTATCCAAATGCGCAAATAATTTTCATAAACATCCTTACTGCCGCCACGTAAATAGCGGTAGTGTTGCTGTTCATACACATTTGATGTCCACTCCCAGACATTACCAGCCATATCATAGACACCGTATGGACTGGTAGATTTGAGTGTTACGTAACCATCATAAGTTTTTCCATTATAGAAACCAACCGGTGTGGTTCGTGAACCTACTGTGCTCATATTCTCGAAAGGATCAAGACTATTCACGAGATTCGCGTTATTTCGTTCAATCTCGAAACCCCAGGGGAATGGACGACCATCTTCTGTTCCTCGGGCGGCTTTTTCCCACTCCAGTTCATTGGGGAGGCGGCCATCATAATATTCACAATACGCCATTGCACCGAACCAGGAAACCATCGTCATGGGATGATTTGCCCAGGTCGGTTGAGCAGTGAATTTGTTTCCATCATACTCTAAACGCAATAGAGGATCATCCAAAGGAATGTGGATATAATCTCCTGGTTTAATCTCTGTTTCGTGCCGTCCGGAATTAAACTCATCACCAGGATAATACCCAACAACTTCTTTGTTCGAAATCTTAATATAGCCATCGGCAAGGGCAGCGTTTAAATACTCTGCAAATTGTTGGTTGGTAACATTTGTCACCATGATTTCGTAATCATAATCGATGTCAGTCAGGAAATTAAATTGTCCTGAGAAAAAACTGCCTGCTGGAATTTTCACCCAGGATTCAGGGTCAACGCCCGTATCAAAAATTGGAGCAGGCTCATTTACATCGACCGGTTTACAAGCGGTTAGGACGAACATAAACAAAATCAGAATCATCATTAGTTTTTTCATCAGTTTTCCTCCACGTAAGATTCTAATTTTTCATGGACTTCTTGGGACCACCTGCCATTCTTTTTGAACAAATCAATTAAGCGCCACACCATCAACGCTGCTAATGCGATGAGGACGACCACCAGCCCGATATCTCCTAAAATGTTGGTTACATTGATGATGGGTTGCCGATATCCCTCCTCGATGAACAGAGGCTTTATCTCATAGACCGTAACAGCTGCAAACGCAAGATCTGAGAATATAATGATTGACCATCCAAACCATTGACGGGCTTTCCCTTTTAATCCGGCGATATCTGCGTAGTACATCAGCAAGATTGTGGCTGTAAGCGTCGCAAGAATGTGCCAGTGACCAGTGAGAATGAGTTTTTCTTCCATAAATGACCAGTTACGGAAAATATCGTCAAGTTTTACTGCCACGAAAATTCCAAGAAAACTGACAGTGAAATTCATGAACACCATTTGCCAGGTAACACCAAATTTTAGAGGATCCCTGGTGAGTGCAGCCACTGCCTGGAAAAAGTTTCCTTTTTTCAAACCTTTTTCAGCCAGGCCTGTTTTTATCAGCTTGTCCCAGGAAAAAATAACTAGTAGTAGTGCGCCAACCATGGCAATGGTAGAACCACCATAAATGACAGCATGTGCAACCCCTTCAAATGGCACCACTAACCAAGTGCCAAATGATAAAACAATGGCTCCGACGATCATTAATGGCATTGCAATTTTATGCAGAATTCCTTTGAAATCCATGTAACGACAGATAATCAACGTGCATATGATGGCTATCAGCGCTAACATAATATGGAGATGTCCAATGATGGATTTTTGTAAAGAGGTTTTAAAGGGTTCACGGACTACATTTTCTGCCAGAAATGTGTAAAATCCATTTCCATAAAAAGAGCCTGGAACTGCTCCAAAAAGTGCGGATGCTAACGTTACCATGGAGACCGAGAAAAATGCGATTCTCTCGAGGCTGTAGCCAGCTTTTGTATGAGCATATTGTTTGTTGGTGACTTTATATTCATTACGCCAGGGCCACAACGCGTATGCCAACAGGCACCCTGAGAAAAATATCAGAGCCAGGCCTGAAATGTAGACGCCATGCAAGATCCAACTGGTGCCCCAGTAAGCGAATGGAAGCCCACCGAAAATGGCTGCCAGATAACCGAATGTCATAGTACTGTTTATTTGAACTCTTTGGCTTTCTTTCATGGGTAATAAATCGGTCATCATGTAAGTTTCAATGGCGATCACTGCCATGGCAATCGTATGATACAGAATGATCAAACGACCTTCTCTTTCGGCATCCACAAGATCAATTCCGAAAGTGTTCACCATTATTGATTTTACGCCCAGGTCATCCATTGGACCTGACAATGATCCAAAAAAGGCGGAAATCAAAGCGCAGAGGGCAATTGCCACCAGGATTAATCCTTTCGTGGACGTAAACAAATAAATAAACCGAGCTTTCAGTGCCTTCATAGGCTTTCCTCCTACAACGTTGTAATTAAGTTACCTACAAATAATTGTGTATTTTGTCACATGTTAGCATATCTACACTTGAAAGTCATTAACAAAAGTTAATACCAACTGTGAACGACCCAATTTCAAAGTCCAAATTCCTGATCTAACCATGAAATTGAAGAGGTGAGAATTTCCGCGTCTTTTGCTTTCCATTCTCACCTCTTGTTTTATTTCTGTAATTGAAATGAACTAAAATATTGGATTTAGGTTATTTTCTTTACTCTGCAGAATGTGTCCATTTTTCCCACAAATTTGGGATGAGGAGGATGATCACCATTGCCAGACTGGATATCGGAGCCAGTGAGAATAATGAGAAGCGACCTAGTTCAACAGTAGTAATATATCCCAAAGGAATTCCAACGATCAACTCTATTACACCTGCTGTTAAACCTACTGGAATCATCCATTTTTTGGGTTTTGTCAGTATGCCAAAGGCCACTATAGCCCACCCAAACATTGCCACCCAATGCAGGACGACAACCAGTGTGAAGATTGGGTCTCCTACTGTGATAATGCGACTGGTGCTGGATACTCCGTTCATAAAGCAGAAGATATATGTAACACCCGCTAACATTCCGAATAGAATATTGCTCCAGGGTAGTTCGCCCACTTTCCAAAGGAAAACAAAATAGAAGAGCAGGTAAGGGATAAACAAAAAGAAATAAACGGGTGGTAAGCCAGCAGCCATGAATGGAATGTTGATAAAAAAGCTGGCCAATAATGCTAAAATGATTCCAGCAATTGACATGACGTATGCCCAGTTTTTCTTCGTAAAGAAACCGTAAGCGCTGACCAGGAAAAGAGCTGAAGCCACCAATCCAAGGTCTCCCAGACCAGGATGGATGTACTTCAATAAAATTTCACAACCAGGTTCAGCAGATTCCGCGGACATACCCGCTACATACCACTGAAAAAACAACACAAAATGACCGACAATGCCGATAATCCCTGCAATGAGTGCAAAAATTCCGCCTAACACATTATTTTTCTTCATTATTTCCTCCATGATTCATTTTTCTATTGTAATAAATATCACAATGAGCTTTTTAAAACTTTGACTTAAAGCAAATCCTGTTGGTATTCCTCATTTATCAGAGATGTGGCACGAATCACAGCCTTTGTAATAAGCGGTGTTATTATGGGCAGCCACATATATGATGGTGTTCTTTCCGACAGTAAAATCACAATCATCCAGGAAGTTTGATTTCCCTTCCCAGGCATAAATTTCTATATCACAACCAATGTAAACCATTCCCTCCAAATGGTTGTTACACAACTGCCCGGTGACAACGTGATCAAAATCGATCATTTTCTTTTTGACTTCAATTTGTTGTGGATTTAATTGCGTCTCTGTAAGTGAAGGAAAAGGATCTCCACGGTCACGATACGAAATCATTCCAGGGGTACACAATGAGCGCGCATCCATACAGGCGCTTAGCAGAATTATGAAAATGAATGTTAAAAAAAGAAGTGGTTTGTTTTTCATAAGAAATCCTCTAATTGTTTAAATTTTTGCATCAATGAGATTTGTAATTTATTTCACATAATAATTCTTTGACTTTAGGCAAATAAATGGGTAAGAACTCACTGGCAAAAAAAGGTTTATCTGCTATATTTAATTGAGGAGATATTCATGAAAGATTTTGATTTGCTATTTGAACAGAATCCGGTTTTTTCTGCCTTATCAGAGGATAAAAAGCAGCTGGTAAAAAAGACAGGTATATCTAAAAGATTCTCAAAAGGGGAGATGATCGCTATTGATGGTGATATCTGGCCTTATTTGTTTTTAATCACCAAAGGCAATGTTCACGCATTAAAAAGTTCAATGGAAGGTCGCAATCTGGTTGTAACAACATTTATTGAAGGCGACATATTTTGGGGGTTGGCTTTCTTTTATGAACATATGCCAATGCCAGTTTCTTTGGAGGTAGCTGTCAATACCAGTATTATGCTCTGGTCAGCAGAAAATTTGGTGCCAATACTCAAGAGCGAAGGCGCTTCTGCCTGGGAATTGTCACGTTTAATGGTATATAAAATGATGCGGGCAAGTGAAATTCTGGAAGAGATGACCTTTCAGCCTGTAGCAGGCCGCCTGGCGAAATTATTGATTGACACTGTCCGAAATCAACAAAACGGACCGGTCACCAGAAGTTTGACGTTGGATGAAATGGCTGCCAGAATTGGCTCCACCCGTGAGATGGTCTGTCGATTCTTACACCGTTTTGCAGATGATGGCATTATTGACATTACCCGTACAGAATTCCGGGTGATGGATTCTCAAAAATTAGCCCTTGTCGCCCAGAATACGAAAGGGTAATTCTGATAATTCACTGAGTTCTGGGTGAGATCACGATTCTTACCAAAATTGCCAGCGAGAGATTGGCATTATTTGATAAGTTTCATTTATAATTTTTAGCATGCGTAGATCATTCTCTTTCATTCAGCTGGTTTTTACCGTTCTACTCTTCCCATTGGCTGGTTGTCAAAATAACGCGAATGGGTACCCATCAGCAAATCAAAATTCGATCGAATATCATTATCTGGAAAACAAAGGTTCTGATACGATGGTCAATCTGGCCTTGTATTGGGCGGAAGAATATCAAAAGCTTTATCCCGAAATCCGAATTTCTGTAACGGGTGGAGGCAGTGGAACGGGGATTTCCTCTTTGATCAATAATACCGTCGATCTGGCAAATGCATCCCGTGAAATCACATCGGAAGAGATTGAACAAGCGAATAAGAATGGTGTGGTTCCGATTGAATATATCGTCGCCAGGGATGCCATTGCGGTCATTGTTCACCCTGAAAATCCTATTGACCAATTAACTTTACAGGATGTCTCGGATATTTATTCGGGAAGAATAGAAAATTGGAGCCAATTAGGTGGAGAGGACAGGCCAATCGTTCGTTTATCCCGTGAAACAAATTCAGGGACGCATATTTATTTTCTTGAAGAGGTCATCCGACTTGGAAATTCTGATGATCATACGATATTCTCCGCAAATACCTTGTTATTGCCTTCATCGGAAGGTATTATTGCTGAGGTACGGGAAAACCCCAATGCGATTGGTTATGACGGGCTTGGTTACATAACCGAGGATGTAAAAGTTCTCAAAATTGCCAGGGAGGCAGGGTCTGCATTTATTTTTCCAACATTGGCTAGTGTCAATGATAACCAGTATGCGATCTCCAGAAATTTGTTTATCTATGCTCCTGGAAAGCCAACAACATTTGTAAAGGATTATCTTGACTGGATCTTATCGTCAGAGGGTCAAAAAATTGTAGAAGACTTAGGGTTTATCCCGGTTCAATGAGGCTAACGGATTGTGAAACGCACCCAGATATTTGAAAATATAATAACCCGATCCATTCAGCTCTCGGGGTATTCCTCCATTTTGTTTGTATTACTCATTCTATTTTTTCTGGTATCCCAAGGAACCCCAGCACTTTTCGATGTTCCACTAAGCCAATTATTCTCGGAGCGCTGGTATCCTATTGAAGAATACTATGGGATTCTTCCTTTAATTTTGGGTTCCCTATTGGTCACGTTAGGGGCTTCATTGGTCGCTGTTCCGTTCGGGATCATCACCGCAGTCTTTATCGCTGAAATTGCGCCAAAATGGCTGCAGGAAATTATGAAACCGCTGGTGGAGCTCTTAGCGGGCTTACCAAGTGTAGTGCTTGGCTTTCTGGGAATCCTGGTGGTTTCTCCCTTTTTGCGAGAAACACTTAATTTGCCTACCGGACTGACCGCATTAACCGGTTCTCTATTGTTAGGCGGTATTGCCATCCCTACAATTGTTTCGATTTCGGAAGATGCATTGAATAATGTGCCCAATTCCTATCGGCATGGTGCTCTGGCCCTGGGTTTAACGCGCTGGCAGACCATCTGGGGCGTAACAGTTCCGGCTGCCCGTACTGGCATTCTGATGGCCGTTATGCTGGGGGTGGGTAGAACGATTGGCGAAACGATGACTGTTATGATGGTGACAGGGAATGCCCCTAATCTACCGACCTCCTTCCAGGCTCTATTTATGCCGATTCGGACGATGACTGCTACAATTGCTTCAGAAATGGGGGAGGTATCATCCGGAAGCACGCATTACCATGTCTTATTTTTTATTGCGATTGTTTTGTTTTTGTTCACTTTGTTGGTGAATATCATCGCTTCCAATATCAGCTCCAGAAAACTCAAGCGGACTGAAAGAATTTTATCTTGAGAGAAACTATGCAAACCGGCAAGAATTCAAATGTTTTGAAACAACTCCGTATTGAAAAATTAGGCTTTTCGGTGTTAACAGTTTTAGCGATTGCAACGGTCTTACCGATTATTGCGGTCATTATCTACATTATTTACCTGGGAGCTCCGGCCATCTCCTGGGAGTTTGTTAGCGGCATGCCCAGCGATGGAATGCGCGCTGGTGGCATCTGGCCGGCAATCGTGGGAACTTTCTATTTAACCATTGGTACAGCAATATTTTCTGTTCCTTTAGGTATCGCAGCGGCAATTTACCTGTCTGAGTATGCCCCGGTCAACAAAATCACCCAAACAATTCGCCTGGCAATTATTAATTTAGCCGGAATACCTTCGGTTGTGTATGGCTTATTCGGTCTGGGATTGTTTGTGATTTTCCTTAATTTTGGAACCAGTATCTTGTCGGCCTCTCTGACGTTATCCATCATGACTTTGCCTGTCATTATCACCACCACCGAAGAAGCCTTGCGAACTGTTCCGCAATCTTTCAGGGTTGTCAGCGTTTCACTGGGGGCGACCAAATGGCAGACCATCTGGCGTTTGGTCCTTCCGCAGGCAATCCCCGGTATCTTAACCGGAGTGGTTCTCGGTTTGGAAAGGGCTGCTGGTGAAACAGCACCGATTTTATTTACCGGCGCTGCGTTTTTTCTACCCAGATTACCTCACTCTCCTCTGGATGCCACCATGGCATTACCGTATCATTTGTTTGTGATTTCAACACAGGTCCCCGGGATGCCGGTTCAGATTCAATATGGGACAGTGCTGGTGCTTCTGGTTTTTGTGCTGATTATGAATATCATTGTAACGATGATACGGTCACGAGCCCGGGCGAAAAGGCAATGGTAGATGGATAAGATTATCGTTGAGAATCTTTCCATTACCTATTCTGATGGGGTTGAGTCTTTGTTTGATATTAATCTGCGCATCCCCATCCATCAGATTACTGCGTTGATTGGTCCTTCAGGAGGGGGAAAATCAACATTTTTGCGAGCATTGAACCGATTAAATGACCTTGCGGATGTGGCAGCAATCACTGGTAAAGTACTGATCGACGGGATTGACGTCCTCGACCCGGCTCTGGATGTAATTGCCTTGAGACGCAAGGTCGGGATTGTTTTCTCCAGACCTTTACCGCTACCATTGTCTATTTATCAGAATGTGTCCTATGGATTGGAATTGATGGGCGAGAAAAGGAAAACTGTATTAGATCATGCGGTCGAAAGAGCTTTAAGGTTGTCTGATTTGTGGGAAGAGGTTAAGAACCGGTTGAATGACCCGGCTTATTCGATTTCAGGTGGTCAGCAGCAGCGTTTGTGTTTGGCACGTACCCTGGCACTGCAGCCTGAAATCATCCTGCTGGATGAACCAACTTCAGCACTTGATCCCGTTTCCACGGCAAAAATTGAGTCATCTTTAATTGAACTTAAGAAAGATTACACTGTTATCATTGCCCCACATAATACCCAACAGGCTGGCCGGATCGCTGATTATGTGGCTTTCTTCCTTCAGGGAAAATTAATCGAATTTTCCAGCGCAGACGAAATTTTCACCCGGCCGAAAGACGAAAAAACTCAGGATTACATTTCGGGAAAATTTGGATAAAGGGTTAAAATTTTTTCTAATGTTGTTTTTATTTGATTTGTTTCTTCGGATCAATAAAATTAATGTATTAAAGTTTAATTTACCATTGGGATTAAATGTGGAGGATTAATGGTGCGACCAACCTGGGATTCGTATTTTATGAAAATCGCTGAAGATGTGGCAGTGCGCTCTACCTGTGATCGGGCGAAAGTGGGGGCGGTACTGGTAAAAGACAAACATATCATCTCAACAGGCTACAATGGCTCTCCGGCTGGTTTGGAACATTGTGATGATGTGGGGCATTTAATGGTTGATGGACATTGCGTCCGCACCGTTCATGCGGAAGTAAATGCTATCATCCAGGCAGCCGTGTTTGGGCTGGCAACCAAAGAAGCAGTTTGTTATGTTACCCATTTCCCCTGTTTAAATTGCACAAAAATGTTGATTAACGCCAGAATTTCTAAATTAATCTATCTGAATTCATATCGAATTGACCCAATCGCATTGGAATTCCTCGAAAAAGCTGGTGTGGTGATGGAGCAATATTCACCTGAAGGTTAACCTGTGAATCAGCTTGCGTGAGGTGCTAATCAATTTATTCTGGCTCCATCAATTCAAATAGAATTGTATTCATTATGCCGCCATCTTGGAAATATTGAATTTCAATAAGTGTATCGATTCTCAATTGGACTTCAAAATTTACTTTTGTCCCATTTGAGGTTGTGGCTTGCACTTGAAGTATTTTCCCCGGGGAAATATCTTCTGTACTGTGGATGGTAAATTTTTCATTGCCATCCAACCCGAAGGTTTTAAGATTTTCACCGGGCATAAATTGTAAAGGGAGAATTCCCATCCCAACCAGGTTAGACCTGTGGATTCTCTCAAATGATTCGGCAATCACCGCTTTTACCCCTAACAACATAGGTCCTTTGGCAGCCCAATCGCGTGAAGAGCCTGACCCATATTCTTTCCCGGCGATTACGATCAGATCAATGCCCTGCTGTTGATATTTTTGTGATGCAGCAAAGATGCTCATCACTTCGCCGGAGGGAATATGGCGAGTCATGCCACCTTCGACTCCACTCAGGAGCAGGTTTTTAATTCGGATATTGCCAAATGTTCCGCGGGTCATGATCTGATCATTCCCTCGGCGTGATCCGAAAGAATTGAAATCCTGTAGTTGAATGCCATGGTTTACCAGAAATTCACCAGCTGGACTATTTAATGGAATTGCGCCAGCAGGCGAGATGTGGTCGGTAGTCACTGAGTCACCGAGCACAAGCAGCGCATGAGCATCAGTGACCGCAAGCGGAGATCGTTCCTGTGACAAATTTACAAAAAATGGTGGTTCGCGGAGGTAGGTTGAGTCTGACTCCCATTCGTATACTGTTTGTGAGTTTGTTTGAAGCTGATTCCAATCTGAATTACCTGAGAAGACATTCGAATAATTTTTGATAAATAAATCAGGTCTGACAACGGAGGTCAGGATTTCCTGAATTTCTAGAGAATTTGGCCAAATATCAGAAAGATAAACTGCCTGCCCTTGAGGATCATATCCAAGAGCATCTTTTGTAAGATCGATATCCATTGTTCCAGCCAATGCATAAGCAACGACGAGGGGAGGAGAAGCCAAATAGTTTGCCTGGGTGTAGGGGTGGATCCTGCCTTCGAAATTTCGGTTTCCCGAAAGAATGGCGCTGGCAATGATTTTTTCTTTTTCAATCAAATCCACAATTTTTGCGGGTAGAGGGCCACTATTCCCAATACATGTGGTGCACCCATAACCTACTACATTGAATCCCAGATTATCGAGATCATGGATTAAACCACTTTTGGTTAAATATTCAGTAACAACCCGTGAACCCGGTGCAAAACTGGTTTTAACATACTCCGGGATGCTTAATCCTTTTAAAATTGCCTTTTTTGCAACCAAACCAGCAGCAATCATCACGGTTGGATTGGAAGTGTTCGTGCAGGAGGTAATGGCAGCAATGGCTATAAATCCGTGTGAAAGTTGGAATGATTTCCCGGCATATTCCAGGGTGAATGTTTTTTTGAGATCTGTTGCTGAATAACCAAAACCTTGTTGGTTGCGGGGGTTAAGCATGCTGCTCCGAAAATTCTCTTTTACTGATGGTAAACCCATTCGGTCCTGAGGTCGTTTTGGTCCGGCAACACTTGGTTCAATTTGGTCAAGGTGCACATCGATCACCTCGGAGAATTCCGGAGATTTTTGGTTTGATTCGCGGAATAAGTTTTGTAAACGGTAATATTTTTCCACCAGCTCCAGATGTTCTTCTGGTTTGCCTGTCAACCGTAAATAATCCAGTGATTGCGTATCAAATGGAAAATAAATCATGGTTGCCCCGCTTTCCGGGGTCATGTTGGCGATCATAGCCCGATCTGCCAGGCTCAGAGAATCGAGACCATCGCCATAGAACTCCACGAATTTATCAACCACCCCTTTTTTACGCAGGGTCTGAATGATGGTTAAGGTTAAATCTGTGGGTGTTAATCCTTCCCGCAATTTTCCGGTGAGATGAATGCCAATCACATCAGGTGTCAGAATTTCAATTGGTTGACCCATCATTGCAGCAACTGCCTCAATCCCACCCACACCCCAACCTACGATGCCTAATCCGTTGATCATGGGTGTATGAGAATCCGTCCCCACCAATGTATCCGGATAGAGATAGGTTTCTCCATCCATCTCTTTCATCAGGACGGATTGTGCCAGAAATTCAAGGTTTACCTGATGGATGATTCCAGTTGCTGGCGGTACGATGCGTAAATTTTTATAAGCAGAGCTACTCCAACGCAGGAATTGATAACGTTCGAAATTGCGTTGAAATTCTATTTTTGCGTTCTGAGCAACAGCGTCCTGCTGGGCAGATACATCAACCATCACAGAGTGGTCAACGACCAGGTCGACCGGAATGATGGGGTTCACTTTTAATGGATCGCCGCCTATTCGTTGAATCGCCGCACGCATGGCGGTCAGATCATTAATCACGGGTACACCGGTAAAATCCTGCAGCACCACTCTGCCGGGGAAAAATGGTATCGGTTGGCGATTTTTTTGATGAGGCTGCCAATGAGCCAGGTTGATGGCATCTTTTTCTGTAATGGATACGCCATTAATGTTGCGAAGAATGCCCTCCAGCAATATCCGAATGGAGAATGGTAAGCGATCCAGAAACCCGGGGTTTTCCGGTAGTATTTTGGAGAGCTGGAAATATTGATATTCCTTCGCAGGCGTTGAGAGAGTGGTTTTTGTTGACAGAAGACCTTTTTTCATTTTTCACTCCTGTTGTTCTTAATAATAGTACAACTTAATCCAAAGGTGTCGGCGTATTTTTTGGTGAGACCAACCACCAAAAATGAGCTCCAATTTATTGAAAAGTCACTCAAAAATGATTGATAATTGCATCCGCAAATTCACTGGTACGCAAAGAATTGGAACCCACCACAAATTGTGCCAGATCGTGAGTTAATTGTCCCGTTTTAATGGTTTCTTCCAAAGCGGTTGTAATAAGTTCTGCAGCTTCGTCCCAATCTAAATATTGCAGCATGAGCACAGATGACAGAATTAAAGAAGAAGGGTTGGCCAGATTCTTGCCAGCAATATCCGGTGCTGTTCCATGGGTTGCTTCAAAAATGGCTACCCCGGTTTGATAATTGATATTAGCTCCGGGTGAAATTCCAATGCCGCCAACCTGGGCGGCCAATGCATCCGAAAGATAATCACCATTCAGGTTGCTGGTGGCTATTACACTGAAATCCTGTGGATATAGCAATAAATTTTGAAAGGCGGCATCCGTGATAATATCATTGATCCAAATTCTCCCACTCTTTAACGCCCAGCCCTTTTCCTTTTGAGCTTCTGCACTACCGGTAGCTTTTTTGGTTTCTTCGAACTGGCGTGCGGTATAAACAAAGTCTTTATATTCACTTTCTGCTAAATCATATCCCCATTTTCGAAAAGCGCCTTCGGTGAATTTCATAATATTGCCCTTATGAACCAACGTGACCACTGGTTTTTTATGCCGAATGGCAAATTCGATGGCAGCCTGTACCAACCTTTGACTGCCACTTATGGAAATGGGTTTAATACCAAGCCCAACTGATTGAGGGAACCGGATTTTTTGATAAGCATCGGGAAATGTTTCCTGTAACCATTGCAAAAAAAGCAGTGATTGCGAGCTATCCGCTTCAAATTCAATTCCTGAATACACATCTTCGGTATTTTCCCTGAAAATGGTGATATCTACCTTTTCTGGATGGGTGATTGGCGAAGTAATTCCTTGAAAGTAACGCACCGGTCTTAAACAAACGTAAAGATCCAGGTCTTTACGCAAGGCTACGTTTAATGAACGAATACCACCACCGACAGGAGTGGAGAGAGGGCCTTTGATGCCAACCACATATTCAGAGAATGCATTCAAAGTCTCCTGAGGAAGCCATTCACCGGTTTGATGGAATGCTTTTTCACCTGCCAACACTTCTTTCCAGATGATCGATTTATTGGAATGGTAAGACAGATCAACAGCACTGTTGACAACCTTGTGCATGGCGGCAGTAATATCCGGCCCGATACCGTCCCCCGGGATAAATGGGATGGTAACCCGATCCGGAACCACTAATTCATTATCAATCATTTGAATGGAAGTTGTTGAACTGTTCATAGTGTTCCTTTCTTGCCAGAAAAATCAAATTCGTCCTTGACTTTTCAAGATTTAATTCCTATAATCATTATATTCAATTTTGGGACGCTGTCCCATTCTACGGTACAATATTATGGAAAATGAAAAGGTTCAAACAATTGATCGTCTCATTCAGATCATGGATTGCTTTACCATCGATCAAAATGAATTGGGTGTTAGAGAGGTGGCCAGATTAACGGGGCTTTCTCCCAGTGTGTGTGGACGATTAATGATGTCGGCCAGGAATCAGGGTTTGCTGCTGCAAAATAACGAGTCAAGGAGCTACTCCGTGGGTCCTAAAAGCTTGCGCTGGGCAGAGGTTTACACAACCAATCTGGATATTCGTAATGTTGCTTTGCCGGTCATCAATGAGTTATTGCTTAAAACGAAAGAAACCATCAGCCTTTATATCCTGGAAGGGGATGAACGCATGTGCGTGGAGCGAATGGAAAGCGCTCAGAATGTGCGGATTGTTGCCCGCATCGGGCGGCGCTTACCATTATATGCAGGTTCAGCCGGCAAATTATTATTGGCCTACCTGCCAGAGAAAAGGCAGACAGAAATTCTATCAAGAACTGATTTTCATCCCTATACGAGTAAAACTATAACAGATGTGAAAGCGTTAAAAGAGGAATTGAAAACCATTCGAAAACAGGGCTATGCATTCAGTGATGGGGAATGGGTGGAAGATGCTGCGGGGATCGCAGCCCCAATTTTTGATATGAAAGGTGATATTCTGGCAGCATTAACGGTTTCAGGACCATCTTTTCGATTTACAACAGAAAAAATACTGATACATAAAAAATATGTCCTTACTGCGGCTGAACACATTTCCAGAGATTTGGGTTATGTGGGCAGCGCGAATTTTTACCAAAATTATTCCCAATAAATAATTAAAGAAAGCTGAATACCAAATAACCCTACTCAGGGTATGCATTCAATTTTTAAAAGCCAAAGGAAATTTGAAAGGAGTTACATCATGATGTTATTGGAGGAAAGAATTGCAGAACAATTGCCTGGTTGGCGGGAACGGGTAAGTCGATTGCGTAATGAATACGGAGATTTTAAGGTTTGTGATGTTACTGTCTCTCAAATATATGGAGGAATCCGTGGTGTTCAGATTCAGGTAAGTGATATTTCGTATGTTGATCCGAAGGAGGGGATTCGGATCCGCGGTTATACGATCCCTGAATTGTTGAAGTTACTACCAAAATTACCAGGTGCCGAATTTCCATTGGCGGGCGGAGTGTATTATTTATTGCTGACGAATGAAATGCCTACTTTTGAAGATGCAATGATAGTAGAAGAAGAATGGCGCAAGAGGAGTCTGATACCAACTTATGTCTACAATACTATCCGCCGTATGCCAAAAGAAACAAATGCCATGACGTTGTTTTCAATTGGTATTATGGCTTTACAAAAAGAATCTGTATTCGCCAGGGAATATGAAATAGGTGTGGTTAAAGATGATCATTGGCGCTACTTCCTGCAGGATTCATTAAACCTGACAGCTAAATTACCGGGATTGGCTGCTTTTATCTATAACCTGAAATACCAGGACGGGATTTATTTGCCCCCCAAGCCTGATCATGATTGGAGCGCTAATTTTGGTGTGATGATTGACCGGGAAGCTGACCCAAATTACTATGATCTCTGCAGGCTGTTCTTTTTTCTGCATTGTGATCATGAAGGCGGAAATGTATCAGCCCATGCCACCCATCTGGTCAGTTCGGCACTTTCGGACGTGTATCTTTCCTGTGCGGCTGGGATGAATGGATTGGCGGGACCCTTGCATGGATTGGCAAACCAGGAATGTTTAAAATGGCTTTTAGATGTGCGGGAATACTTCAATGGCTTGCCCACCCAGGAACAATTGGAGAGTTATCTCCGTAATTCCCTAGCAGGAGGGAAACTTATACCTGGGTATGGTCATGCAGTTCTGCGGACAACAGATCCCCGCTTTACTGCTCAACTGGAGTTTGCCCGCAGAAAGAACCTGAATAGTGAACTGATAAAACTGGTCGAATTAGTGTATGAAACTTTACCAGGTATCTTAATGGAAAATGGAAAGGTCAGTAATCCCTGGCCAAACGTGGATGCCATCAATGGTGCTTTACAATATCATTTTGGTGTAAAAGAATTTGATTTCTATACAATTTTATTCGGAGTAGGCAGGATACTAGGTTTGTCTGCTCATATTGTGTGGGCAAGAGCATTATTAAAACCAATCGAGCGACCAAAATCTCTGACAACCAGTATGCTGGAGGCGATGATTTCAAAAGGGGAATAATTGTTAATGTCAATTCAATAAAATCAATAACGGTATGAGGTGAAAAAATGAAAAATGGCTCTTATCAAATTTATGGGGACAAATTAATTCTTAGAACGCGGAATCGGTTATGTGATACGGTTGATGAATTAATTACAAGTGGATTATTTCTGGATTTATTAAGTAAGTACGTTCGATATTTATTCCGGCAGCAATCACGCTTATTGCGTGTATTTTATAACGAGGAAAAAGTTACCGCAGAAGAACTCAAAACAATGCAGGCGACATTGGTTTTGTTATCCAAATTACCTGCAAACCAGGTCAGCAAGATTGTCCCGGAGAGTAAGACTTTCTTTGAAGACCTGGATTTACTGAGTGATTTTGTTGAACAATTTTATAATTTCTGGCGTCGTTTGCAACGGTTGGTGGTTCTGGATTCGGTGGATGATCGTCTTGATAAACGACCATACCGATCATTTACAGAAACAGTGGAAAAATTGATGCATGTTGTTCGCACTGCGCAACGCGATATCCTTGAAAATATTTCAGGCAGTCATCCCAGAGTGTACAGGCAGGTGAGCGCTGGTGCAAAAATTGCTGCCATTACTCTGCCCTACCAAATTCCATTTATGTGTGAGTACGAAGATAAATTATGTGATGTATTAATGACGCGCCAGGTGTTAATTTATCCGCCTTTGATTTTTAATACGCCAAATAATAAACGAACTGGGCACTTTGTCAGGGTTGATTACAATCCAATCGACCATCTGGAATTAGATCCGGATGAATGGTTGTGTTATCCGGCAAAAGTAGGTGAGCTGGTCGTTCTGGTCTATTTTACCGTTCAGTGGTTTGAGCTCGGGTTTGCCTTGAGTAATTTGTTTGAACTGGCTGATGATGTGGATTTGAAGAAGAAACCCGATGCAATCTTCTTTTTTGGAATTCCTGTGGCAGGTGAGAAAAATCCTGAAATAACGGAGACCATTTTTTATGAAGATACAAAAAATGATATTTTGATTGCCACGATTCCATTCCGTAAAGAATATGCGTATTTTGGTTATCTCAAGAAAATGATTTTAACTTTACATAATGTAAAGATGATGAAATTGGGCCGTATGCCGTTCCATGGTGCCATGTTTCATATCGTTTTAAGAAATGCTGGCACATCAAATGTTCTGGTGATTGGAGATACCGGAGCAGGAAAATCAGAAACTTTGGAAGCACTGCGAAATATCATCGAAGATCAGGTTGAGGATTTGGTGATTATCGCAGATGATATGGGGTCCATTGACATTCTCCCGGATGGGCGCATTCTGGGGTTTGGAACTGAAATTGGGGCTTTTGTAAGGTTGGATGACTTACAAAAAGATTACGCTTTTGGTCAAATTGATCGATCCATCATTATGAACCCCGATAAGGTAAATGCTCGTGTGGTGATTCCCGTCACAAAATTTAAGGATATTGTGGAAGGCTACGAGGTCGATTTTGTTCTTTACGCCAATAACTACGATACGGTTGATGACGATCACCCCGCGATTGAACGCATTAAATCTATTGACCAGGCTATTGATGTATTTCGTTCCGGAGCGGTAATGAGCAAAGGGACAACTTCAACGACAGGTCTAACGCACTCATATTTTGCCAATATTTTTGGTCCGCCTGCTTATAGAGATTTACATGATGAGATTGCAAAAAAATTCTTCCAAACTTTTTTTGATCACAAAGTCTATGTGGGAGAATTGCGAACTCAATTAGGTGTGTCCGGAAAAGAATTTTCAGGCCCGGAGGAGTCTGCCAGAGCTTTGTTGGAGATTTTGAAGCAGAAACCCATTTAATTTTTTAGGATTGTTTTATGGTGAATTTAATTCACCCAGAATAACCTGAGCAGTCATCACTTGATTATCACGCGAAAATTCAATCGAGATTGACTGGTCAGGTTCGTATTCAAATAGAGCATTAATGAAGGAATGCTGTTCATCGATGGGCACTTCGCCAATTTTTGTGATGATGTCCCCTGGCTGCAAACCAGAATTTGCTGCTGGGCTGTTACGATCGATATCGGTAATGTACGCACCGTAGTTAACCGGCAGGTTGTACCAGGAGGCGATTCGCGGTGTGATATTTTGGTAACTGGTACCAAGATAAGGGCGTGCAAAGTAGCCTTTCTCAATAATGTGTTGCGCGATCATGGCAGCTGTATTGGATGGAATGGCGAAGCCAAGTGCTTCAGCATTTGCACTGGCATTGCTTGAGCCACGGATAACCAGCGTGTTGATTCCAATGACCTCTCCGGCCAGGTTCAGTAAAGGGCCACCTGAGTTGCCAGAGTTAATCGCTGCATCGGTTTGAATCAAATCTTCAATGGTAAATCCTTCACCGCTATCGACCGTTCTACCGGTGGCACTGATCACACCCACGGTTACTGAGTTTCTAAACGTACCCAGTGGGGAACCAATTGCAATCACGGTTTCGCCAGGTTTGAGGTTGTCCGAGTTTCCGATTCTGGCGATTCCGGGAAGCGTTCCTTCGATTTTTAGCACAGCTAAATCTGCGAAAATGTCGCGGTTGATCAATTCAGCCGGATGCTCGGTGCCATCATTGAGGATCACGGAGAGAGTCTGTGTGCCTTCCACCACGTGATTGTTGGTGATGATATATCCATCTTCAGAAATAATGACGCCACTACCGCTAACATCCTGAGCGGATGTCACCCCAAAAAATGTGGCATGGCCACTAATCGTGCCAACCACAGTCACCACAGCTGGTTCAACGTCCTGAACCACCGAGGTAATTGACGTTTCAATTTCAGAGTTTGAGAAACTCAATGTGGAAGGTTGTGTTGATATCGGCGATGGTGAAATTTGAGTTGCCTGTGCGGGCGTAGAACTTCTCTCGACTAACTTCAAGGTAATGAAACTACCACCAATCGCCCCGGCAAATGAACTGCCCAGTGCGATTAAAACAATGATCAGGAAAAATACGATTTTCTTTAGATCCATCATTAAAATCACCCTTTGTTTATATCATTTCAATAAAAGTGGGATGGCGTTTGGTTCTAAGCGTGGTTAGCCTCGTAAAAATTCACGCGTCTCCAAATGATTGAAATGTTTCCTTTGTTTTTATATCATAGATCATTTTATTTGCTATTTATAAGTACAATATTAGAATGAAATTATTTGTAAGTTTATCGGCTATTCTCCTCCTGGTAGTAACCAGCTGCTCTTCGAATTGGCCCAATAAAGCAATCCAGACACCAACGCCAGCCATAACGATATCTTTCGAAAAAACGAAAGATCATCAAGAGATGAAAATAATAACGCCTACTGTGATGCCATCCGCAGTTCCCATCCAGATACCCACCGCGACAAAATTTGCAGCGAATGTCTGTTCTCCACTATCGGATACTCCCATCGACAACCTGATCCATATGATTTCTAACCCGTTTTACCCACCCAAAACAGGATCGGATGACCCCCATCAAGGAGTGGATTTCAGTGTCATGGATCCTGATTTACGCATTGCGATGAAAGGTGCCAGCGTACAGGCGATATTGGAAGGGGAAGTGGTGATGGTAATGAAAGACCGCTTTCCGTATGGGAATGCAGTTCTGGTGGAAACAGCGTTTCAGGATTTACCGCCAGGTTGGGCAGAAAAATTGGCTGGTCTCAGTGCTCCGGAATTGTTTAACACCAATACTACCTTAACCTGCCCGTCAGGTTGGGATGAACTGGAAGAACCGAATCAGGAGCTTTCTTTACTGATTCTCTATGCTCATCTTGAAAATCCACCACAATTATTGCCAGGAGATCAGGTTGGTTGTGGGAATGTGGTGGGGGCAATCGGTGACAGCGGGAATGCGCTGGCTCCACATTTGCATATCGAAATGCGCTATGGTTATTCTGGTGGCATCGAAGGCAGCATGGCACATTATGATGTCAGTGCTGATGAACAGGAAATGAGTAATTATTGTCGCTGGCGGGTGAGTGGTTGGTACCGGATCATTGATCCGATGGATATGTTTTCGGTCAGTGTTGGTACCGCAGCAGATTAATTCCGCAAATCAGCATATCCCAAAGCCAACATCCATTGACAGAGTATGGGGCCTCCGTGTTCATCGGGGATAGGAGCTTTTCCATTTTCCTGTGGGATGCCATTATAACCACGGAAATAACCAAATTCTCCGGTTAACTGTTCCTGCGCTGGACCAGATAAATCACGGTCTCCAATGGCAATGGCATGGATGTGAATGGGTGAACCGGGGTAGAGCTGATCAAAATCTCTTAACCAGGCTGCAAAACCGGAAACCCTTAATGCCTCGATCAATTTGTCAATATCAGCATACAACACCTGGTAGGTTCCATATTGGATGACGGACAGGTCGACGGCACCACCACCGCTGTGAGTTCCGAAACTGGCAGATACGAGATTGGTATAACTCCCCTGGGTGAGGTGATAGCCTGTCAACTCAATTTCACCGCCATAAATGGATTGTGCATGTTCAAGCATCTCAAATGTGCGTTGATTGACAAACATGCCATTTATTTCAATCAAATCATAAATCTCACCTGGTTCCAGGCAATTTTCTGGCTCCGTGAATGCAGGGGTGGTTGTGGCTGACTGCGTGGAAGTCCTGGAGGGTGTGGGAGAAAGGATAATCGTAGCTGTGCTCGCTGGTATGAATGTGACGATTGCCGTATTCGTCGCTAATGGTGTGAATGTGGATATGGGCATTGCAGGCAATAATGAATTCTCTACTGGTTGTGAACATGCTGACAACGAAACCAGAATGATCAAACCCAACAAGAGGAACAGCAACAAAAGTTTTGGCTTAGACATGAATTTATTTTACCTGCTCAATTTTTTCAGGTAGTCTGCCAATATTAACCCACGCCCAGCAATTTTCTGGCTTTATTAATATCATCTTCGCGACCATAGACTTCAACAATGTCATCAATATGAAAAACAGTCTTGCCGTGCGGAATGATAGAAGATTGGTCTCTTTGAATACTGATGATGAGAATATCACCCGGGAGTTCGATATCTTTAATCATTTTTCCGATTACTTTTGATCCTGCTTTTATGATTATTTCTTCATGAAATGATTTTTGATGAATTGGTGCATTGAGCATGTCGGACTGAACAGTCAACATCCTTTCTACATCATTTGCACAGTCTTCTTCTGAAAAGATGGTCAGAAAATCACCTTTTCTGAGGATCGTACGCCCATCGACGATTTTTAATTCCCGGCCTCTTCTTAATGAAACAATCACACAATGTCCCGGTAGTTTTATTTCGCTGACGCGTTTGCCAACCACGAATGAATTGGCAGGAATGTTCAATTGAATAAACCTCGCTTCATCTAATTTCCCTAATTTAATGATTTCCACTTCATGTTGCATATTGGCTTTTTTCGTGATGGCATGGTCATACGCTCGTATAACATCACGTCGATAAATCATACCGATTAATTTTTTGGGATTCTCTTTTTCTACAACCGGAAGCATACTGATGCTGTGACTACTCATACGGAAGATTGCTTTCCACATGGGTTCTTCGGGGCAGCTAAATAAAAGTTCATTCATAGAAGCAATCTGTGATAATTCAGTGGTTGCAGGGAGATCAGATTTCCTGGCGTTCCTTAAATCGTTAATGGTCACCACCCCCACCAGTTCTCCTTGATTATTTGTGACCGGTACACCTGTCAGGTGAGATTTAGAGAAAAGCATTTCTAAATCCTCAATGGTTTGATTTGATTTAATGGAAATGAAGTTAGTTGACATGACTTCACCCACTGAAATACCTTGCATCACATCCACATCCTCTGTTTGACTTAATTTGATGCCTCGGCGGGTGAGTTTGAGGGTATAGATCGAATCCTTACTGAGAACTCGGGAAATGATTGTGCTTAAGACCGATGCCAGCATTAATGGCAAAATTAATTGATAATTATTCGTCATTTCAAACAGAATCAGGATCGCCGTCATCGGTGCGTGCGTTGCGCCACTAAAGAAAGAAGCCATTCCGACCAGTGAATATGCCCCGGCTCCGGAAGTAATATTCGGAAAAACTGAGGTTGCCCAACTTCCGAATCCAGCCCCAAGCATACTGCCCATGAATAAGGAGGGTGCAAAAATGCCACCTGAATTACCGGAGCCTAATGTAAACAGGGTAGCCAATAATTTTAAGACAAATAATAATAAAGCTACTTTCAGCGTAAATTCTCCGAAGAGGGCTGGTGTCATGGAGTCATATCCCACACCAAAGACTCGCGGGATTCCTCCCGGTGTCTTAATCGTAAAGATCCCCAGAATTCCTAACAAAAGTGCGCCAATGGTCGGTTTTACCCATTCCGGTATTTTAATGTCGTCAAATAAATCTTCTACCAGATACAATAAGCGGCTGAAGCCAACCGACGCAAAAGCGGCAATAATGGCAAGGAACGTATATAAAAGCAATTCCCAGGGGCTTTGCAGAAAGTATTGAGGGATTAAGAATGTCCGAAAATCACCCATAAAAAAGTGAGCGATTGAGTCAGCAATCACGGCTGAGATAACCACCGCACCAAAATAAACGGAACTGATCCGGTTAAGAATGACTTCCATGGCGAAGATTGCGCCCGCAATAGGAGCATTAAATATGGCTGCAATGCCTCCCGCTGCGCCACATGCCACCAGGGTTTTGGTGCGTTCTTCATTCAGTCTTAGCCACTGCCCAATCGTTGATCCAAGGGCTGACCCAATTTGAGCAATAGGACCTTCACTGCCGACAGAACCACCGGTACCGATACAGATCGCTGATGTAATGGCTTTAACAATCCCGACCTGCGGTTTAATTTTTCCACCTCGTAAGGCAATTGCCAACATGACTTCCGGTACGCCATGCCCTTTGGCTTCGCGCGCAAATAAATAAATTATCGGGCCTGTGATCAAGGCACCAAAGATGGGTATGATGATGAGATGCCAGGGTTGACCGAAATGAAACAATTCTGCAAAATCTTCAAAAGCTAACTTTTGAACGAATTCAACCAGGTACGTAAAAAGAACTGCTCCCAAACCTGATCCGATGCCTACCAAAACGGCTGTTCCGATTAATATACCGGAATCAGAAAGTGGGCGACTTACAATTTCCTGCTTAAGTTTGTTAATGAAATTTTTTATTGATCTGAGGATTTTCGTTTGATCATTCGCCATAATTGGTTATTTCGGGCATTCTCCTGCTAGATTTCATACAAGTATACACCCTGCTAAATGCCATTATTATGGAAAAAATATCCGATTTTTATGATCTCGATGGTTGTTTCACCTTTATTTTCGCCAGTGCCAGGATTGAGAATACGAACAATATCACATAAATCACCATTAAATTGGTATAACCGATCTGGTCTGCGATTGGGCCACCAATGTATGCGCCAACAGCTCCTGCACCAGCACCAGCCAGATTCGAGATCCCCAGGAAACGACCTGCCTGGTCTTGCGGAACAATTTCGGTTCCGAGTGCCCAATTGGAAGCATAGAAAAATCCGATTCCCGAGCCAACCAGGCAGCCAGCGGCATACATCCAGGAAATGGTGGGGGACAGGAGCACAAGCGCTGTTCCGAGAGTGGTCAGAATGGCACTGACGAAAATAATCTTTTTTGTGCCAAATCGATCAGTCAACCAGCCGCTGGGTAATGCCGAGACAAGAATGAAAATGCCGATAAACATGGTGATCGATGCTGCGGGGCCGGCAGCTTTTTCACCCTGCAATTCCACAAATCTTTCCTGTAAGAAATAAACCAGAAACCCGGCCAGATTGGTTGAACCGGCTAAAAATGCCAGCCTATTCACCACCCACCAGGTGAAATTATGGTGTTCATTAATTTTTTTACCGATACTGATATAAACACTGCTCCATACTCCGACCCCAATGGCAACCAGCATTCCGATCAAACCGATAGCCATCACCAACCAGTGACCATAGGATGTCTCACCCTGGAGGATTAATTTCATGATTTGTCTGACGAAAAAACCGGAAACCAGGATGATCACTGTAAAGGCTGCGGTCATCAGAAATAAGCGGATGATAGGGTTCCAGTCGATTTTTGTTTTTTCTGACTGTAATGGTTCTTCCTTGATTGTCAGAGTAATTAATAGACAAACAATCAGAATCACCATCAAGGTAATTAATGCTGCCCAGATATTCCCTGCGCTGACCATTTTTCCGATCACAAACGACACAAAAATAAGCGGGAGTGGTAGTTCGAACAGGGCTTTAAAACCAGAGAAGCGACCTCTCTTCTCTTCGGGTACCAGATCAGGAATAATCCCCTGTAAGGCGGCGTGGGCGGTATTGGCAGTCATCATGGAGAGTGTATATAACAGGAATAAGAACCAGTAGCCGGTCATGCCATCCATGCCAGCAGTGAAACCAATCAGCACATAAATGAGGATTTCCCCAATCGTTCCCACAACGATAAATGGTCGCCTACGGCCGTATTTTGAGGTTGATTGATCACTCAACAATCCCATCAAGGCTTGCACTAAAACAGCCACCATGAGTGACCATAAACGCATGTTTCCCAATAGTTCACCCTTGGCTGCTTCACCAACAAACCGTTGGATTAATAACGGTATGATTAAAGGGGTAAGTACCTGCGATCGGGAGGTTAAGGCAAACCAATAGATGTTGTAGGTAATATAGTGGTACCAGCGAATAACTCGGTTCATTATTTCTCCTCAGCTTTCTTTACGGTACATATGCAATACAGATCAAGATTAAACGTTATTTCTCCACTTGATACCTGAAATTCCTCAACTTGGTTTTCAGGATAAAGAATTTTTATATATGAATTATCAGGCATTTTCAATTTTATTTTTTGATTTTGGCTATAGTAATTTACCAGATGGATATTGAATCCGGATTGACCGTCCTCCCACACATCCATTAACACTGGATGTTCGGAAATGACACGGAAATTGCTCGTAGAGAGAAGGTTTAACAATTCAATTTGAACTGTTTTATCAGGCAGCTTGAAGAAGGGTGTATGCGTAACCAATTTTGACAATCCCAACCAATCCATCACTTTGCGCATGGTTTTATTGCCATGATAGGTCCGGATTAATTGATCTGCTATTGCAGACAGCATTGATCGCAAGAATGGTATGCGATCGAAAAAGGATGGGGAAGGGTGCTTCCAGGATTGTAACGTCATGGCATCAATGATTTTTAATTTTGTGGTCTTGAGTCGTGAAAGGTGCTGATCATCAAAAATGATAATTTGTTTTAAACCATTCATTTCATCCAGATTTTGAATCACTCTCCAGGGAATCCCATTCACTAACAGGGTTTGTTGCACAGCAAAAAAGATAGGTGCCAACTGGCGCCACTTCTGCCACAACAAATCCCCAGGGTGAAGAATCCCAACTTCAGCGATTCTTCTGCGTTGCATTTGATAGATGGATTGATTTGCTTCCAACCAGCGCTGAAAATTTCCAATTGCTTGTTGCTGCTCATGGTATTCAGAGCCTGTCAGCAATGTCATCTTTTTGCCATCATGATATTCAGTACCTTTGGTGGTCATGCTGCAACCCAATGCAGCGGCTTCTACCATTCCGGTCAGAATTCTTCGGGCAGGATATACGGGGTCAAACCCGATTCCGGCGTCGTAAGAGAGGACACTCAAGTGCTTATCGGCCGGCAAAAATGATTGGGCGGATCGGACTGTGAGCGCATTGTTCACCAGAATTTTTTTAGGATTTTCCTTCCAGTTGGGAAGGGCAAAGTTTTCAATCATGGTGACGTCCTGAATAGGAGCCAAAGTATTGAAATCAATGCCAAAAATGATTTTGACGGGCCGCATGACAGGATCATAATCATTAGCGCTGATGATGACATCATGTTTTAATGAACGGGCAAAAGAAGACAAATGCTGAAAAACCTCTGTCATTTTTTGTGCGCGCCATTCAATATAATTCAGCACCTCTTTTTTTTGTAGATCCATAAAAGTGGGTATCGTCAAACCAGTCTCATGCAAATAAGTCTGTTTACAGGTTTTACAATAACAGCCAGCACCACCGAGCCAGGTGCTAAACAAAGAATTAGGTTGCAATCCATACCAAAGATTATCGAAAAAAATGCCATTTGCACCACGCTGGATGGCGTCTGCTATCCGCTCTTTCAGATAATTTATCCAATCATTATTCTGAAAACATGTCATGAAACGCCCGGTGTAATAATAAACTTTCTTCCCATTGGGTGTAAGTGCATACCAATTTTTTTTGGTGAAGCTACCTGCATACACACAGTTGGATGACTGGATATAAGCAAAAACTTTGGCACCGTGTTGATGAAATGCGTGCGATGCTAATTCAAAGGATTGCCAATCCTCCTGCTCAATCTCTGGTGGAAATCCCCAATTGTAAGTCAGGTGGATCCAGTTTTGATAGAGGTCATTAACAACGAGCTCTGCTCCAGGAGATTGATGTGCATCCAGGTGCACTTTTTCGTCTACAGCGACCTGCATGAACTTGAGTTTATTCATGCGAATTGTTCCTGGACCTGCCCACAGGTAAATGGGGCGATAATTCCCGATTCGAAATTCAGTTGAGTTATGCATTATGCTCCTGTGTTTCCATGAAAGATTGATTTTGAAAAAGCGAACATTTTATTCTAACGAGAGCTCCTGAATCGACATGATTTTTTCGGTTGATTTGAGACCGTGACCGGTAAACACGGATATCCATTGATCGATTCCAGGATGTGCTCCAACCAGTTTTGGGATAGCAGCGATGGTTGCTGCGGCAGTAGGCTCGATATAAAACCCCTGATGGTGCATTGCGTTCATTGCATTTTGAATTTCTTCTTCTGTAACGGTCACAAACGTTCCGTTCGATCGACGAACTTCTTGTAAGATATGCTCACCGCGAACCGGCTCGGCAATAGCAATCCCTTCTGCCAATGTTGGTGCAGCGCTTATTTTGCCTGGTTCTGACGCATGCCGATAATGGGCTTCATATAGTGGAGCACAATTTTTGGCCTGTACGGCGAATATTCTTGGAATAATAGAAATGAATCCAGCTTTTCTTAAGTCATTAAAACCAAGCCAGACACCCAATAATAAGGTTCCATTTCCCGCAGGCACAATGACAGCCTGTGGGGCTTCAAAATTATTTTGCTCCCAGATTTCATAAGCAAAAGTTTTGGTGCCCTGAAAGAAAAATGGATTCCAGGAATGACTGGCATAATAAGTTGTACGGGCTGCTGTCAGCACTGCATTAGCGGTCGCTTCCCGGCTGCCAGGAATCAGATGCAAATTGGCACCATATTGAGTGATTTGCGCTAATTTGGCCGGTGATGTGGTTTCTGGAACGTAAATATCACAAGCGATCTTTGCCCTGGCGCAATAGGCAGCTATGGCACAGCCAGCATTTCCGGAAGAATCCTCCACCACATGTTGAATTCCCATTTCTTTGGCTTTGGAAATCAATACGGAGGCGCCGCGATCTTTGTAGGATCCGGTTGGAAATAAATGATCCTGTTTAATGCCCACCTGCTTGCCCCCAAATTCAATGGGGATGATGGGGGTAAACCCCTCTGAGAATGAAACGATGTTTCCGTCATCAGATATAGGAAGAGCTTCTCTGTACCGCCACATAGTAGGCGCACGTTTTTGGATTTCCTCAATCGGAAAACAGGTGTCCATTTCAATATCCAACAAACCACCACAGGTACAGTGCCATACGGGTTGGTCCTGAGGGTACTTTTTTTCACATCTCCTGCAATAGAGCTGAATTTCGCTCATATAAACCTCCCGTTAACCAAAATGAACACGAATGGTTTTGATCTCATACGGTTTAATATCCAAATGGATTTTAAAATCAATGATTTCACAGGCGTGTTCGTTTTCTTCCAGTAAGTTGGTCTCAAAGGCTGAATGGATATTGATGAATGATTTTAATATCACACGACCGCGTTTTCTGTGGCTTTCATATAAGCGCACGATCAAACCATTTCCATCTTCGGCTCGTTTGATCGTCTCAATGACGACATTCGGGCAATCCGCAGAAAAGAGTGGGTGATCAAGATTAGGTTTTTCATTCGCAGTCGGTTTTACTTCATGAGAATTCGGGTTCATGAAGACGATGACAGGGTCATTCAAGGCGTAAGCAGCCGCCTGGGTTTGTTGGCCCCATGAATTGATATGCGGCAATAGGCTGTATTTAAATTGGTGAACACCCAGATCCGCCTGAGGATCGGGAACAGTTGGCCCTCGCAATAGAGATAGGCGGATGACAGTATCGTGAATATCATGCCCATATTTGCAATCGTTCAGAAGACTGACACCATAGTTCCCTTCACTCAGGTCAACCCATTTGTGTGCACAGGTTTCAAATCTGGCCCAATCCCAACTGGTGTTGCGGTGAGTGTTGCGCTGGACGTTTCCCCATTGAATTTCATAGGTGGCAACTGAATTGAGGATATTGACCGGAAAAGCCACCTTGAGTAGCTTGAAACGTTCGCGCCAGTTGATGGTGGTATCGAAATCGATTTGTTTACTGTTATTCGAAATTGATATTCTTTGTGTGCAGGTACTACCAACAATTCTTCTGATGATTTCAATGGTTTGGCGCAGCGGCCCAGACTCAACCAGGCTGATGGACTGGGCTGGATGAGCATAGCCAATGTTATCATCGTAATAGATATCGATATCCCAGGCGTCATAAGCCAAGGGGCGATCTTCAAAAATCTGAAATTGGTTGGCTACTGAATGGTCTGGCAGGAGTTCCCGCCCGACTTCTTTATCGAAGATGCTGATGATATCACCCTCTTGATTGAAATTTAGTCGGATGACATCATTTTCCATAGAGTAGTTGTGGGAGGAAATTTCTATCCCCGCCTGAAGATTACCAATTTCGGTCGAATGCCAGTGAATTGGGATCACACTATAGGCTGGCAGTGTCCCCGGATCAACCCAAATCCCCTTATCGGAGGTTTGAGTAGCCAATTCTCTTGCCTCTCTGCTGAAGGCGCCAGCATTTTTAATAGGGATCAGGACCAGATCATTTCTTGGGAATGGGGTGGGGTTCACCAATAATATATCAGCAGAGTAATATTTTCTGATCACTTCCAGTGCATCTCGTTGCAGTTGCTGCAGGCGCATAGTCAATGCCTGGGAAGTCTGATTGGCTTCTGTGTAGACCTCTCCGATGCTCGATCCTGGCAGGATATCGTGAAATTGGTGTAGGCAGATGGTTTTCCAGATTGTGTTAAGTTCCTGTGCAGGGTATAGGTATTGATCATCGAGGACACTCGCCAGGCTGGACAGAAACTCCACATCATGGATTAGAAACTCGCTTCTGCGATTATTTTTTTTCATTAAAGCCTGGGTGGTGTAGGTGCCGCGATGATATTCCAGGTACAGTTCACCATTCCAGACCGGCATCATTTTGGATAATTGGGCTGGCTCTATAGCTTCAAAAAATTTTTTTACACTCGAATGTTGTACCTGAGGTAAAGCCGGAAAATCATGCATCCGTTCCAGATTTTCCAGCATCTCCAGGGTGGGTCCGCCCCCGCCATCTCCGTATCCATAGGCCATCAATAAATCAGTGTGTAATTCTTTCTGTTGAAAATTATTCCAGGTTCCCAATGCTTCCTGAGGATTCGCCATGGAATTATAGGTGCTGGCGTAGCTGCTGCCCAGTTCCTTGACAGTGCTGAAATGGGTGAGGATTTGTGTACCATCAATTCCCTGCCACATGAACGTATCATACGGCAGACGGTTATATTGATTCCAACCGATTTTGATGGTCATAAAATATTTGAGACCGGCTTGTTTTATTAATTGTGGTAGTGCCCAGGCATAACCAAACACATCCGGTAACCACAGCACTGGTGATTCAGCGTTTTCTCCAAACTTCTCCTTAAAGTATGTACGCCCTAACAGGAATTGCCGGGCCAGTGATTCCGCTCCGGAAATGTTACAATCGGCTTCCACCCACATGCCGCCCATCGGTTCCCAGCGGCCGGCAGCCACCAGGTTTTGAATTTTTTCGAATAAATCTGGTTGGTCTTCTTCAATAAATTGATAGAGTTGGGGTTGACTCTGGCTGAAATGATATTGAGGGAATTGCTCCATATACGGGATCACATTGTGAAAGGTTCTTTCTGCTTTTCGGCGAGTCTGCCCCAGCGTCCACAACCAGGCAACATCAAGATGGGCATGGCCGGTGGCATGGATGATGACATCCATGGCAACACCAGCATGTTGAATGCCCGCTTTCAGGATTTTCGCGGCGGGTAGCACGCTCGCATAGAATGGGTCAGCCAGTGGGTGATTGGTCTCCAATCGTATGAAGGCTGCGTTGATCGCATTTAACAATCTGTTTTTCGAGGGATGGTCATCTGCCAGATTCTCAATGGTGGCAAGGGTGACACGCGCTAGCGCACAAAATTCACGTGTTTCGCTATGTATTTGCACCAATTGCGCCTCACCCATATGTAATTTCCTGGTTGGGTCAGAAGAGACAATTTCTCCCAGGCCAGTCCAGCCATGTAAATGGAGCGAATGATTATGGTGATCAAACCAATCTGGATGCAGGAGGATTTCCTGATGATGACGGTCGCAGGCGGCAATAGGATCCCCGTCAATGTACACCAGTGCTTCTGGATGACTAAAATCACCGGCAATCCCTAAAGGGATATACAGGGCAATCGGAAGATCGGAATCCCAATCATCAGGGATTTTGAAGGTTGTGATGAGTTGAAAATTCGTTTCCCAATTCCCCCAGTATGAATTGGGTGGGATTTCTTTCCAACCTGAAATATCAGGATCAAGATCCGGTTTCTCTCTAGGGCCGGACAATTCCCGGTAATAAAACGGGGGGAGTGGCGATTTTTTCATATATGCCAATGGGACGATGAGAGCAAGGCGGGCTTTCAATTTTTCCAGTGTCCAGCGCTGTTGATGATACATTGTTCCTCTTTAAAGTTGTCTATTATGGATATTTTGTCACTTCTCCACAAAAAGGGTTGGCGTCCTTTTTCGTGGTCAAGCGCGTGCCAAAAATCAGAGTTCTACCTAATAAAATCAAGCGATCATTTTTAGAATTTATTTTGACAAAAGACAGATAAATCGCGAATTGCCAGTTTATTACCATTAATTATAGTGGAGCTTTCACGAGATTTCTGTTTACAGAGAATGAAAAAATAGAATCTTATGCGGAGAGAAAATGACCAAAGGGAAAGATAATTAAGGTTGTGAGAGAGTTGGAATAAAAATCAAAACCTATTATAATATTAGGTGTTAAAGTAATTGTAAGTCAAATGTTACTATATCGAATAATTAAGGAGGCATGATGCCACAAGATAGAACACGAAAATTAGTGATAACTGGGGTAATGGGTGCGATTACAATACTTCTGGGTGTTACCCACTGGGGTTTCATTCCCTGGTTTGGTGGGATTTCCCTAACCATTATGCATGTACCAGTGATCATTGCTGCCATCCTGGAAGGGCCTATTGTTGGATTGGGTGTCGGTTTAATTTTTGGTATTTTTAGTATGATTCAGGCAGCAGTAGCCCCAACATCGCCTGCGGATGTGTGGTTTACCAATCCTTTGCTGGCTGTTTTACCCCGGTTATTCATTGGGCCGGTTGCCTATTTTGTCTGGAAAATTCTGGAAAAAATACCGGTGGTGGGTTTGATCGTCGCTGGTGTTGCTGGCAGCCTCACCAATACGGTACTGGTGTTGGGTGTAATTGGCTTGATGGGGCTCTTGCCCTGGCCGGTTTTAGGTGGCATCATTATCTCGAATGGATTATTAGAAGCGGGTGTTTCGGCGTTTATCGTTGTAATTGTGGTGGCTGCCTGGCGCAGGATTAAGATCGGTAAACGACAGGGATCCGATTTATAAAACCAGAATTATGGTAGAGATCAGCAAGGCGGTGACCACCAGGAAGCCGTCTTGTTTTTTAAATGATAGTTGCCGGTAAGCACCGCGTTTGAGGTGGTTGCCATATCCGCGTGAGTCCATTGCCATCGCCATGGTCTCCGCTTTTTGCAGACTGGTGAGAAACATCGGAACGATCACCGGTATGATTAATTGAATTCTCTGTTTAAAACTCTGATTTTTGACACCCCAGGCAGCTCCACGGGCAGCCTGGGCTTTGGCGATCTGTTCTGTGGCCTGTCCCAAGAGAGGCAAAAACCGTAACGTTATCTGGACAATCATAATGAAATCTTCGCTGGGGATTTTTAGCCAGTTCAAAGGTCGCAGCAGGGATTGTAAACCATAGATCAGGTCACTGGTAGATAAGGTGAAACTGGCCAGGCTGATGGTTAAAATCAGACTGACAAAGCGCAGGATGATTATTCCGGCTGCGATGAGCCCCTGCATGGTGATGGTAAATGACCAGATTGATAAAATGAGAGGGTTATCCACAGCGGGTGAAAATCGGAATAATTGGAAAAATGCAATAAAAATTAAGAATGGCAACGGTGTGCGAATGCCTTTGAGGGCGTTTTTCAGTGGGATTCGCGAAATCCAGAAGATGAAAAGGACAATCACTAATCCAGTCAAGACCATGTACGTATTACGTGCGAAGGTAATTGCAATCATTAAGAAGAAAATCAGCAGGATTTTTGCTCTGGGATCACGTTGATGAAACCAGGAATTGGTGGGCAGATATTGACCGAAGGAAAGGTTTTGGGTAAATTCGAAATTAGCCATTCGGTACACCTAAGGCTTGAAAGGCAGCCACCAATTGTTGACCGATGATGATATTGTCAGGCACGATCCAGCCTTTTTCATGCAAAACGGAAGCCATCTGAGCGGCGATAGGGGCAATCATTTGATATTGATGTAATAATTCATGATTTGAAAGGAGTTTGTCCGTTTCCTGGTTACAAACTACCCTGCCTTTGGACAGCAGCGTGACATGATCAGTCAATAACGCCAGGTCTTCCAGTTGATGGGAAGAAACCACCAGCGTTTTGCCTTCGTTATGAACCCTGACCATCTGCCCCAGAATCTCACGCCTGGCAATCGGGTCGAGACCGGCGGTGGGTTCATCCAGCAGAAGCAGGGAAGGATTCAGCACCAGTGTAGAAGCCAGAGCGACTTTGCGTTTCTCACCACCTGACAATGCAAAAGTCATGCGGTCTTTAAACTCGTCAAAATCAAGGCTGACCTGCGACATTGCCAATTTCACTCTTTCTCTTAACTCAGTTCCTGTAATCCCCAGGACTTTGAGCCCATACGCAATTTCATCCCCAACATATTGCTCAAACAACTGGTAGTTAGGATTCTGGAAGACGATGCCGGTATACCGCCTTAATTGCAATAAATCCGTCTCCTGATTGACCTCGAAGGGTCCCACTTTAAGGGTTCCGGTCTGAGGGATGTAAAGACCGTTCAGGTGCTGCAGTAAAGTGGATTTACCTGAACCGGTTGCGCCAATCAGGCCATGCACACTTCCCTGGCGAACTGAAAAATTGATATCCTCCAAAGCCTGGTGGGCAAGAGGTGTGTTCTGAAGGTAAGTAAATGAAATATCCTTACCAATCACCAGATTCTCCTGCTTGTTCCGGAAGAAATGCAGGTCTGCTAAGGGCTTAAAAAACTGGGGAGAGGATCTGGGTTCAATTTGCTTCTTGAATTGCTCAACATTCAATGGACTTTTGATGGTAGGAATCCAGGGAGTGAGCTGTTGCGCAAACCAGAGAACTCTGGGCTTGTCCAGATTCATGGATCTCACCAATTCATCATCTGTAAATAAATCTTCCGGGGAGCCATCAAATCGTAACCTGCCCTGATGTAAACCAATAATGCGGTCGGCCAGGCTGGCTTCTTCCATAAAATGGGTGATCATAATGACTGTGATACCAGATTGCTTTAGGGTTTCGATGTTTCTCAGGACATCTTCGCGACCAAATGGATCTAACATTGCTGTTGATTCATCAAAGATCACACAGGCTGGTTGCATCGCGAGAATGCCTGCCAGTCCAACACGTTGCATCTGACCAGCAGATAAATGTTGCGGAGAGCGTTCTCTTTCATCCCACATACCGACCTGCTCCAAAGAATGCCTGACCCTTTGTTGGATTTCCGGTGTGGAAAGGCCTAAATTTTCAGGGCCAAAAGCTACATCTTCTTCAATCGAAGTAGCTATCATCTGTTCCTGGGGAGATTGAAATACCATGCCAACACTCTGATGAATTTTCAGGTGATTGGAACGCTCTTTTGTATCCAGTCCCATAATTCTGACTGTTCCTGAATCTGGTACCAGTAATGCGTTTAAATGTCGCGCTAAAGTTGTTTTTCCGGAGCCATTCGCACCTACAATAGCAATATGTTCGCCTGCGTTAACTTGAAAACTAATCTCACGAAGTGCTGGATGAGGGGGACCACCCGGAACAGGATGAGAATAGGATACTTGATTGACTTCGATTAATAATGCCATGCCGGGTTATTTCACCAATAACCTTTTCCCGATTTGTTTGATTCCAATATGAAATCCCTGAATAAGGCTTTTTATTCGGGTTATTGTATCATAGAGCATCACTTCTTACGTTTATTAAGCTCTTCGGAAATGGCATTTAACGGGATCCCTTTCTGGACTAATAACACGAGAATATGGTAAGTCAGATCGGAGATTTCTTCCACCAGTCGCTGATTCCCCTGCCCTTTGGCAGCCAGAATTATTTCAACTGCCTCTTCTCCAATTTTTTTGACGATTTCATCCTCTCCAGATTGAAGTAATCGAGCGGTATATGAAGTATCTGGGTCGGCTGATTTTCTGGTTTTTAAAGTTTGATAAAGTTCATTGAGTGCATTCATTTTTTCTCCGCCATGTTGGTGTTGTTTTTTGATTTATTGAGATCGATTTCAGTATAAAAACAGCTGATATTTCCGGTATGACAGGTTGGCCCGGCAGGTTTTGCAAGGAATAAGAGCGTGTCCTGGTCACAATCGATAAACATTTTTTGCATATAAAGATAATTTTCACTGCTTTCCCCTTTGGTCCATAGCTTTTTTCTGCTGCGTGACCAGAATGTGATCAACCCGGTTTGTATTGTTTTTTCGAGGGCAGTCGTGTTCATCCAACCCACCATCAACACCTGTCTGGAGTCGATATCCTGAATAATGGCCGGGATCAGCCCAGTCTGATCGAATTTTAAAGTTGGCATATCCATTTTACATCGGCCTTATTGGTAGATTTTGTTTGACAAGAAAATTTTTCAGGTCTTTAATGTTTAACTGACCATCATGGAATAAAGAGGCTGCCAGAGCTGCATCTGCTCCAACGGAAAGGACATCCGCAAAGTGTTGCATAGTCCCTGCACCACCAGAGGCAATCAAAGGAACATTCACCAATTTTGAGACTGCCCGGTTCAAATCAAGATCGTATCCGGATAAGGTGCCATCGCGATCCATACTGGTTAACAGAATCTCACCTGCACCGAGGTTTACTGCCTTCCCAATCCATTCCAATGCATCCAACCCGGTTGCCTTCCTGCCGCCATTGATGAACACTTCCCATCGATCCTGGTTGTCATCCCTTACCTGGACTTTGCGGACATCAACTGCCAGCACAATGCATTGACTGCCGAACATAGCAGCTCCTTGCTTAATGAGGTCTGGATTGAGGACAGCCGCTGAATTGATGCTGATTTTATCTGCTCCTGCTAACAGGATATTTCGCATATCTTCCACGGAGCGAATACCGCCTCCGACTGTCAGGGGGATATGGATTTGGTTGGCAACCTCACGAACGACATCAATCACGGTTTCATGTCCAAAAGCGGTGGCGGAGATATCGAGAAAAACCAGTTCATCTGCCCCTTCTTCATTATAAATTCTGGCCTGGTCAACAGGATCACCAGCATCACGAATATTAACGAAGTTGATCCCCTTTACGACACGACCATCTTTTATATCCAGACAAGGAATGATTCTTTTTGCTAACATTTTTTACTCCTGTATACCAAAAATGGACTGAGGATCAATTTTTTCCTCGTAAAGCGCTCTGCCTACGATCACACCCGATAAACCTGCTTGTTTAACCGCCAGCAGATCTTCTTTTGAATAAATACCACCGGATGCAATCACATTCAGTCCACTTTTTCGAGCCAGGTCTGCAGTCGCTTTGAGATTGACACCCCCGCCAACTCCGTCTCGATTGATATCGGTATAAATGATGGTTTTGATGCCGATCTGTTTCATCGCCAGGGTTACCTCGAGCGCATCGACGGATTGATCGACGGTCCAGCCATGTGTTCGCACCATGCCATCCCGGGCATCAATCCCGGCGATGATACGGTCGGAACCAAATTCTTTGATTGCAGTTTCGACGACATCCGGATTCTCAACGACGACAGTCCCTAAGATCACTCGGGAAAGACCCAGATCCAACATTTTTCTGATCATTTCTAAGGACCGTAACCCGCCACCGAATTGAACTTTCATTAATTCTGGATTTATGGCAGATAAAATTTTCTGGATCGCGCCATAATTCATGTCATCCTCAGCATCCAGGGCACCATCCAGGTTGACGATATGCAGCCACCTGGCACCGAAACCTGACCATTTGGCAGCAATTGCTGCCGGATCAGAAGAATATATCGTTTTTTGATTTGGATCACCCTGTTTCAGGCGGACTACATTGCCTTTCAGTAAATCAATGGCCGGGTAAATCGTAAATGTACTCATGCTGCCTCTTTGTTAGGTTTGATGAAATTTTTTAAGAGTTGTATGCCAACCTTTTGACTTTTTTCTGGATGGAACTGTACGCCAAAAACGTTTTCATGCTGGACAACACTACAAAAGTCAATCCCATAGTCGGTTGTGGCTGAAATGTCTTCTACATTGGCAGGTAAACAATAGTAAGAATGATTAAAATAAACATAATCACCCTGAGATATGTCATTCAGAAGGGACGATTTTTCCTGGAACCATAACTGATTCCAACCGGTGTGAGGAATTTTCAAGTCATTCAAATGATGGAATAATGCAACAGTGCCGGGTAGAATACCAAGCCCGGCATGAATTCCATCCTCTTCGCTATCATCAAATAAAGCCTGCATGCCCACACAAATCCCCATCAGGTTGTTGCCCTTTTTAACAAAATCCTGGATTGGATCGATTAAATTCTTTTTTTGTAAGCCTTGCATAAAACCTGAGAAAGCACCAACCCCAGGCATGATGATGCGCTCTGCTTTTAAGACATCTTCAGGTTGATCACTGATTACGATCTGATCAGTGATGCTCAGCAATGTATGAAAAACAGAATGTAAATTTCCAGTACCAGCATCAATTAATAATATAGGAATAGATTGCATGTAGCTCCCTAAAATATCTTTTCTTTGGTAGAAGGAATCTGACCTATGCGGCGCAAATCCAGACTGCAGGCCTGATTGGTTGCTTTAGCCAGGGCTTTGAAGACAGCCTCACACATGTGGTGATTATCTTTACCTGCATGTACCTGGACAAATAAATTACAACGGGCGGCTACCGCGAACGATTCGAGAAAGTGTTCAAACAGGGAAACCGGAATTTCAGCGATGTTCTCTCCATTCCACAGACTGTGGATCACGCAATAAGGCCGACCGGAAAAATCGATGGATACCGATGCCAGACTCTCATCCATGGGGACAGTGGCAGAGGCCATGCGATTAATACCCTTCTTTTGCCCTAATGCCTGGCGGAATGCATCACCCAGGATGATGCCGCAATCTTCCATGGTGTGGTGGGCGTCAATCTCGAGATCACCGTTTGCGGTCAGCTCAATATCGAACAAACCATGTTTGGCGATCTGATTGAGCATGTGATCCAGAAACGGGATGCCGGTGTGGATGGTGGATTTTCCAGTTCCATCAATGGAAAGATTTATGCTGATTTGAGTTTCATTGGTTTCTCTGGATAAGGCAGCATGCCGGTAATTAATACTTTGCAAATAGGAATGCCAAACCGATTCCATTCCCAGGGACTTGATCAGGATTAATAGGTCCTGCTGTGCAAGCACCTGACTGAGGATTTGAAAACCTACCAGGAATCCACTCAAGGGATTGTGGGTATCTAATTCCCATTGATTTGGCGTTTTCAATAAATCAAGCAAGTTTTTGCCTTCATGGAACCCAAAGAATTGAGTTGCGGGCGCTGAGTCTTTAAGCCAGGTTAGCCAGTCCAAGTCGGTTGTTAATTTTTCGTATCCGGCTGAACCTGGGAAAATCAGAATGTCAAATCCTGATAAAGGTAACCCGACCCTGCTGGGGATAATTGAGATGCCTGTCACCTGTTCTTTATGGGGCAGGAAACTGCATGTTTCAACTTCAATATCCAAATCTGGAAAAAGTTGTTTTGAAAGAGAAAAGATATGCACCAATCCAGTTATATCAATAATTGAAACTGCGGGAGAGTAGAAAATTCCAATTTTCATATGAGTTGCTCCATTGCCTGAATAAGGCGTAAGTGATCGCCAGGTTTTCCGATGCTGATGCGAATATAATTCTCCAGTATTGGTGTTTCATAATACCGCACCATAATTCCTTTTTCCAATAAATAATTCTTAAGATATGAAGCAGGGAAGTTCTTTACTCGGCACAGGATGAAGTTTGCTTCCGATGGTACTGGTTCTAAAAATGGCAGGGTGGAGAGCAGTCCAAATAACTTCCTGCGATCTTCCCGGATTTTACGCACGTTACCTGAAAGGTAATCAAGCGATAATAATGACGCCATGGCAGCCTGATTGCCAGCTACATTCAGATTGTAAGGCTGTTTGGCTGACCATAAGGTTGGCATCAGCCATTCAGGAAAAGCTCCGTATCCCACTCGCAATCCGGCCAAACCAGCCCACTTGCTGAATGTTCGCAAAATAACCAGGTTTTCATGAACTGTTACCCAGTCCATGCGACTATTTAATCTCCATTCTGCCACGGTGTCAGCTGTAAATTCGATATAAGCTTCATCCAGCACGACCAAAACGGGTAATTTGAGTATCTGTCTCAGTTCTTCATCCGAAATGACGCTGCCATCCGGGTTATTGGGGCTGGTCAGGAACAAAATTTTTGCTGAATTTTCGATGACCGCCTCACGGATGTTTTGGATGTTGATTGAGAAATCAAAATTTCGGTTAACTTCAATCACAATGCCGTTGTTCAGACGCGTATCAAATGAATACATTCCAAAAGTAGGGGGGCAGTTTATAACGATGTCACCGGGCTCCAGCATGACCCGCAATAATAAATCGATCAATTCGTCAGCACCTGCGCCAACCATTATTGATTTTTGAGCCACACCGGTGAATTCTGACAGCATGGCCCGTAACGCACGGTTTTCCGGATCCGGATAGATATTCACATTCTGGAGATCAGCCAGGCATTGTTTAACAGCTGGGGCAGGGCCATATGGGTTTTCATTGGCGTCCAGTTTCACGATATCTTCCCTTTTAAGACCCAGTTTTTCAGAAAGAACCTCAAATGGTTCGATCGGGGCGTATTTTTGGAAATTCAGAAAACGTTCTGCTATTTTCATAAGCGGATCTCCGCTGCGGATGCATGTGCATCCAGTCCTTCAGCTTTGGCGATGGTGGCTGCGGCCGGGGCAATTTGGGAGACTGTCTGGTCATCCAGCCCAATCAGGCTGATAATTTTGATAAAATCCCAGACATTGGTTGGCGATGCAAATCTGGCTGAACCGCTGGTTGGCATGACATGACTGGGGCCGGCAACATAATCGCCCAGTACTTCGAAGGAGTTTTCTCCAATAAATATCCCGCCAGCACAAGTGATTTTTTCCACCAATTGCCAGGGTTGCTGTACTGCCAGGCAAAGATGCTCCGCGCCATAATCATTGGCTAAGGTGACGGCTTCCTCAATGTTTTTGGTAATCACAGCACCACCGCGATTTAACAAGGATGAATTGATCATGGCGGTCCGGGATAGTTTCTGGGCTTGTAATTGGATTTCTTCATCCACCTGCTTTGCTAACTCAAGAGAAGGGGTCAGTAATATCGCGGATGCCAGCAGGTCATGTTCTGCTTGAGCCAGTAAATCAGCAGCAACCCAGGCTGGTTTAGCAAATTCATCGGCGATGACCATTGTTTCGGTTGGGCCAGCCAGGTTATCAATGCCTACCGAGCCATACACCTGCTTTTTTGCCAACATAACAAACAGATTTCCCGGGCCAAAAATTTTATCCACCGCTCTGATCGATTCTGTCCCGAAGGCAAGAGCAGCGATGGCCTGCGCACCACCAATGGCGTACATCTCATGGATTCCTAACAGGGCTGCGGTGGCTGCAATCAGAGGAGAGATCTTGCCGATTTTTCTATCAGGGGGTGCCACGATGACTATTTCCTGGACACCAGCGACCTGAGCAGGAACTGCTGACATAATGACACTGGAGGGTAATGGCGCGGTACCGGCTGGTATATACAATCCAACCCGGCGAATCGGCCGGATCATCTGCCCAACCATACCACCCAGATCATTGCTGATCCAGGAAGACAGTGGCTGGCGTTGGTGGAAGGCCTGTACGCGCTCAATACTTAATTGTAAGGCCAGTTTCATTTCATCTGAAATGCTTTTCTCGGCTGCCTGGATTTCCTCAGTCGTAAGTCGAAATCTATCCAAGGCTGTGCCATCCAAAACTTGTGTCCACTTCCTTAAAGCCTGGTCGCCTTCGCTGCGCACTTCTTTAATAATTCGAGCGACAGCCTGATCAGGGGTCAGGTTTTCACTAAATAATTTCAGCATATTTTGTTGCATCGATTCTGGGATCTCATAATCATCAATCGGTTTGCGTTTCAGGATGGTCTGTTTGGCTTCTGCAGGTTGATAAATTTTTAACATCGTTCCTCACTTAAGATCTGAGATTTGTAATTTTTCCAAAAGTTTTCGATAACGCGGTGGCTCTTCATCGAAGACGTAACTCACGGGAATAACAATCACACCACTGCCACCAATGGCTCTTAATTCGCTGATGGCTTTATACATCTCTGACTTTGAGACGATAATATTGACAGCAAACCAATCCTGGTCTGAATTTTTAACGATTACCTGTGATATGGTGGGTCCCTGTAAACCTGCTATGGTGGTGCTTTCGAAGATACGTTGGGCAATCGCCTGTGGATTTTTCCCGCGCATGTTCGCAAAGACGGCCAGCTTATCCTTGGCAATCAGGTGCGCTTCAAAAAACTCAATCAGCATGCGTGCGATCTTCAATGCTTCCGGGTCACCTAATAAGGTTTTTTTATTGCCAATTAAAACCGCCTCGGATTCCAATATTTTTCCACCGCTAATCATCCGCAGACGATTATCACTTAACGTCAACCCGGAGGAAACAACATCACAAATCATGTCAGCATATCCAATCGCCGGGGCAATCTCCACAGTTCCTTCGGAAGATATTAATTGCAGGTCGATGTTGAAGGGTGAGAAAAACTTTGAAACCAGGTTTTTATATTTGGTTGCAATGCGCAAAGGTCGCTGCATTTGACCTGCAAACTCCATCAAATTGGTCACCGAAGAAATATTTTCCCAGCCTTCCGGAATAGCCAGATGCAGGGAACAATTTCCAAAGCCTAATGCGTCATGGATGATAACAAAATCCTGATCTTCACCTAAAGATTCAGCCACCACATCGTATCCGGTGATTCCAAAATCAATGCTGCCGTCCTGGACACTGGTCACGATATCGGATGCCCTTTGAAAAATGACCGAGACACCAGGCAATGCCGGTAGGGTGGCTTCGTACTGTCGTGGATTGGGTTTGTAAATTTTTAGCCCGGATTCTTCTAAAAAATCCAGGCAGTCCTCAGCCAATCTGCCCTTTGAGGGTAGAGAGATGCGGATGTTTCTTTGATTTTCTGTTGGGTTCATGAGATCCTATCCTTTGATTAAAATAAAAAGCCCCCGTGACTGGGGGCTTATGTGTTTTTGCAGATTACGCCAGCAACATCAAATAAAACCGACTACCAGTCAGGTTGCGAGATATTTGAATGATGATGATGTGAAACGCACTTGTTTAGCATGTCTACGAGTTTAACATGAACCTCAAATTTGTCAATGGTTTTGTTGACATGTTTTTGTTCTTTGTGCGTGAAAGAAAAGCATCAAATCCTATGAGCAGAGAAATGGAAATTGGTGTGCTGGATTTTCTGGAAGGGCTGCTCCCGCTTTTGTGATAATCGGAAAATCGTTCCTTAGGCTAGCTGTAAAGTGGACATTCGTTTGTTGATTTTGTTTTTCTTTTTATTAGAATCTTCAAGGATGGTGAGCAATTGAAAATTAATCCAAGTGAAATGATCCGGGTTGTCATCAATATTATTTTGGGATTCGCCTTAGGCTGGCTGATTTCCTTTGGTTTCTTAAATCTGGATCATCCAGCCGGGATAGGAATAATCAGTTTTATCAGCGCAGGATTTCATGGCCTGATTTGGTTGAAGATCTTTAACGATAAGAAAAGACAACCAACCCTGCAGAGAATGATTATTTTAATTCAAATCATTACTGTTTTAATCATGGGGGGATTATTTATCTCTCAGCGGTTCATTTTTCAAAACGAACCAATGATATCGAGAGACTATGAAAAAACCTTTGGAAAACTTCAGCGTGCCATAGCAAGAGCTTATCCATATTTTGAACAAAAAGGTATCAATTGGAATCCGGTTTATGAAAAATATCAACAGGAAGCCATGAATGCCCGAAATGATCAGGAGTTTCAATTGACAATTGCCCACATGTTGGCGGAATTAGAAGATGCTCACACAAATGTTGTTTCTCCCGATCTGGACAGGATGCTTTATGCATCGGTAAGAAATGTTGGTGATTTGGCGATCGTGAACCAGGTTGGTTATTCGGCCGAAATGGCAGGGCTGGAACCGGGGATGTTATTGGTGCAGGTTGGCGGAAAGTCGGTTAATGAAATATATCCTGAAATTGACATTTCGATTCAAGGGGCTGCAACTCCCTGGGCCCGGAAAATTCAAGCTTATCACCAGTTATTGACTGTCCCTGGAGAACCCGATCAAACATTGACCCTTAAGCTGATCAAACCAGGTGGAGAGAAAGTGGAGTTAAAGATTGAGCCATTGAGTGTTCCCCTTGATTGGAAGAATTCCAGGAATCGTCAGAATATACCTGGTATTGCATGGAAAGAAATCAATCACCAGATCGGATATATTCGTATCGATCGCTTATGGAACAATCACGATGATCTGGTAAGCGAATTTGATTCAGCGCTGGAGATGTTATTTGATAAGCAAGGCATCATACTCGATCTACGCCAGAACGGTGGGGGAGACTCAAAAATTGCAGAAAAAATCGCCGGAAGGTTTCTGGATCAAACCTTCATGTATGGTCAGGAAAAATTCACCACCAGGTTATACAAATTTGCCTGGAGAAAATCGGTCAATTACTCTGTTAAACCAAGAGGTCAGATTTATACTGGAAAGCTGGTTCTATTAACAGACTATCAAGTGATGAGCAGTGCTGAATGGCTGGTGGGAGCACTGGTGGATAGCGGTCGAGCTATCTCTGTTGGCAGAGTTACCGGGGGAGCATCAGGAAATCCGATTAAATTCTCAATTCCTGGAGGAATGGTGAGGTATTCCACAGCAGCGTTTTATCGGCCAAATGGCAGATTGATTGAAGGGGTAGGGTATTCCCCTGATATAGCGGTTGAGTGGACGCTAGACGATTTTATTTCAGGGATTGACCCGGATATTCAGGCAGCGTTAAATTGGATATCAGCACCCAAATAAAGTGGATCAGCTCCCTGGTTACAAAATCTATTTCCTCAGAATTCCTTTGACTAATAAGAATATACCCAGAGCAATGACAATGATTGGCCAAAGAATGAAGGATTCAACCCCAAAGAATTTTGCCCCACCAAAGATAAAGAACATGATCAAACTGATTGAGATTAATGTCAGGCTGGCGGAGAGTCCATCCGGGTGCTCTTTTGGGGAAATAAGAGCTGCCAGGGCGATCCCAACACCGACAAAACCGGGGATCAATGACCAGGCAAATGACCAGGTTTCCCAATTTCCGGTTAAATTTTGATAATACAAAATCGCACCGACCCCACCCACGATACAACCTGGAATGGCTAACCCGCCAGTTTGCGTAAACACTGCTAATAGAATGAAAACCGCGCCAACCGCCATGATAATCCATGGCCAATCAAAAAGGACTTTCAGACCGGGAACCAGTTGATTCGCTAACAAAAATGCACCAAAAAGGATCAGGATGATTCCCCAAGCGAAATTTGATTTCTTTTTTTCCATTTAATTCTCCTTAATTATTATTGAAAGTTTTTCTTTTCAAATGTGGTTTGAATAAATTCTTTAACTTTTTGGTTGCAACAATGCTGCTGATAGTTTGCCAATAGACTGACCGATAAAGTAATAAATATGAAATAAGCCGGGTAAAGCCATCAATCCCATTAAACATAATCCAATCGATTCGCTGATGGTGTCCACCGTCCAAAAACCGAAATTAATGGTACTAAACGGGATGATGATGGGGGAAAATATCATTGAAAACAACAAAGCGATTCCGGCGACCAATATTACAAATGAAAAAATGCCAATCGGGAATTTTAATATAATGAACAAAACACCTTTCCAGGTAGCTGGATCGGTTAAAAATGTTTTTATTTTTTGCAGCAGAGAGAGATTTGGATCTGTGGTTGTCCGGGATGGTGGTAATGAAATACCCAACAGATGGGTGGTTTGCAATCTTTCAAATGAAATGATCAACCAGATGGTTGGAAAAAGGAAAGCCAGAATGATCAGACCCACCCAGATGATTAATAACGAAAATCCCAATGAGAATCCGACCACCAGAAAAACGAAATAAGCCAATCCAAGTGGAAATGATAAAAAAAGATATAAGAGGGTTAAATACATTTTAGGTTTTGCGAAAATTGTAAAATATTTTGTTAAATATTGGTCCTGTGGCATAAATCCTCATTTCTTGATGGATGGAATCAAACCTCCATAATCCATATACAATATACGCCTTTTTTCTGGAAAAGTTGCAAATGGAAGTAAAAAGGATCTATAAGAAATTAAAAAAAAGTGGTTGCCGGTTAGTTAAGGCAACCACTCATAAGTGTATTTTTTAGGCTTCTTGTTTAATCAATTCAAGTTCGATGTTGACAGAAAGTTCATCACCAACCAATACACCTCCGGTTTCAAGGGTTTGATTCCAGGTTAACTCCCAGTCTTTTCGATTGATTTTTGCTGTTGCACTAAAGCCAGCACTGGTTGAACCCCATGGGCTTTTAGAAATTCCATTATATTCAACATTCAATGAGACAGGTTTTGTTATGTCTTTGATGGTCAAATTGCCATTTAGTATGGCATGTTTCTTATCGATGACATGAACATTCGTTCCGACAAACTTCATTTTTGGGAAGTCTGCAACGTTGAAAAAATCTGCAGACCGTAAATGGTCATCGCGTTGTTGCTGACGTGTGTCGATACTTTCAACCTCAATTTCCACAGCTACACTTGTTTTTTCCGGTTGGCTTTCATTAAAATCAACCAATCCAGAAAAATTATTAAATCTTCCGCGTACTTTTGAAATCATCATGTGGGTAACAGAAAATTCGATTAAAGAATGGGCAGGGTCTATTTGCCAGGACATAAATACCTCCAGTTTAATTACTATATCAAATAGATTGATATAGTAATATTACACATAGAATAATATTTTGTCAAGCTTAAAAAACAACTTGTATAAGGGTTAAAAAAAAGAACCTCATTCATTTGCCGAAGAGGTTCTTGATAAATGTAAATGAATTAGGAAAAAAAA